>JAEEGJ010016115.1_pt1 | contig 17257 bp, 13 predicted proteins | sample 8958761 | NCBI WGS metagenome assembly JAEEGJ01 (sample SAMN16246546, study PRJNA631951) | gut metagenome | biome: gut microbiome; feature: rumen; material: RS-attached | host: Bos | place: Iran: Karaj | collected 2018-10 | reverse complement strand
CGCGATATAGCCTCACTGGAATGTCGGTAGCACCGGCACTGGCGATGACAGCTGCGGGTATAATGATACTTCCGCTCAGCCACAACTCATCGTAATGGGAGCGGTCTTGCGAGAACCGCAGGAAGGGGTGAGCCTATGGAGCTGTGCTGCAGCCGCTTAGTGATTTCCCGTGATCTCCGGGGCGCCGTGGGCAAATAGGAGAACATATAACTGTTTGATTTTAAGAAGGTATTCCACTGTGTACTGGCAGTGGGTGCCTTCTTTTTACTTCATAATTATAGGAGAGAATACACATATGAAAGAGATAAAACGTGGTGATATATATTTGGCAGACTTGGGAGATAATATAGGGTCTGTACAGCGAGGAGAACGGCCTGTAATCGTCGTTCAGAATAATAAAGGCAATAGATTTTCTCCAACCATAACAGTGATACCCACCACAACAAAAATTCATAGGAGCAAAGGATTCCCAACACATGTCATCCTGGACCATATGGGAGGCTTAGATGAGGAATCGGCATCCATGGCTGAACAGATAACTACAATCAGCCGAGACAAGCTGGTGAGGTACATTGGAAGTCTTACGGAGAATTTCATGGCAACAAAGATAGATAAGACTTTAAACATTCAATTGGGACTAAAAACGGATAGCAGGACTTATACAAAGAAACAAGCTGCTGATCATAGTGCAGAATCCTGTGAAGTACCTATATGGCATAAAGCGTCTCTGACAGTGGATGAGGCTGCTGCATATACCAATATAGGAGTAAATCGTATCAGGGAATTATGCAAAGTTCCATACAATAAATTTACGTTTCAGGTAGGTAGAAAAATATTGATAAAGAGAGAAGTATTCGACAAATATCTTCGTGAAGTAGAGGCGTTATAGAGAGTGCTTGAAAGCGGAGCTATGCTTGATAATATCGCGTTTGTGTGGTATTTTAATACTCGGCGTAGGAATGCTTCTTTTCTTAATTAATGAAAGGAGGCTTCTCTTATGGGTAAGGACTTGAAAGGTCGCGAAATAGGTGAAGGAATCAGTCAGAGAAGTGACGGTTATTTCTTGGCTCGATTCACAAATTCGAGTGGAAAACGAGTCGTTAAGTACTTTGATAATGTTACTGATGCAAGGAAATGGATTTTAGCTGCCAGATATGAGGATATGAACGAGGATCATGTCGCTATGCAGTATTCCATGACTGTTGATGAGTGGTTTGAGTATTGGATTAAGAACTTTAAGAAGGACTTGTCTCCTAATACAATACGAAACTACAGAGAACGTTATAATAACGATTGCAGACAGCAGATAGGCAAAATGTTACTTGCAGACGTTAAGGGAGTGCATTGTCAGAAAATCTTAAATGATATTCAGGCTGTGTATGCCAGAGGAACAGTCTATCAGACTTATATTTGCCTAGGCACCATGTTTAAATGTGCTCTTAAGAACGAACTGATAGAAAAGCACCCGCTTGATTCTGTAGAGCTTAAGTTCAAGAGGCTTAAGAGAAAGCAGATCAGGGCACTTACTATCGAAGAGCAGGAATCATTTTTGGAGTATGCAAAAAAGACTCGCATGTCAAAGCAGTTCAGGTTGTTATTAAACACTGGACTTCGAACCGGAGAACTAATTGGTCTTACATGGGACAATTTTGACAGGAAGAACCGCATGCTTACTGTAGATAAGTCATTAGAGTATAGGCATGAATGGAAAGCATGGCGTGCAGGTCCTCCAAAGACATTGTCAGGATTTCGTAAGATTCCTCTTACAGAAGAAGCTTATGACATATTGATGGAGCTTTACAAAGGACGCAAGGATCGCAAAGAGGATGAAAGCCTTTCACAGGTTTTAAAATTTGTTGATTCACGAAGCGGTATTGAACGCGAAGTTTGTCTGAGAGACTTAATCTTCATCAATTGGAGAACCGGTAAGCCGATGAAGAATTCAACCTATGACAACGACATATACAAGATATGTGATAAGGCGGGGATTAAACCCTTCTGTATGCACGTATTAAGACATACCTTTGCTACCAGATGTATTGAGAGAGGCGTTAGCCCTAAATCTCTCCAGAAGATCTTAGGTCATGCGCAGCTGTCCACCACAATGGACACATATGTACATGTGACAGATGAATCTCTTGAGCTTGCGATTAAGACATTTGAGGCTGCAGTATAAGCCTTGAATTTTTTTACCGATTTTGCTTGGGGATAAAATTAATAATCAAAACTTAGGATTTCTGGTACAATTGGTACAAAAATCGATAAAAAATTTTTTAAGAAACCCAGTATTATTGGGATATAGGAGAAAAATCATGAAGCTAGGAATCGCCGTCAGTGCTGTATTTCACGTTCCTTTTCAAAAGTTCTCAAACCTTGTTATTTCGGAATTCCCACATATCATAAATTTCACATAAATTCCCATATCTTCACAAAAAATATAAAATATTGGCGTAGCGATGGCGTAAGTACTGGCGTAGTTCGGTAGACTTGGCCATGATGATAAGTAAGTGATAATAATAGTTACTTCCCAAAATGAGCCTTAGTGCAAACGCGCTTATTCATAAGCACCTTGATTACCTTAAAACAAACCCTCCAGGGAATGTCAAAAGATGAGAAAAACATCCTGTTCTTTGACATTGACATGACTGCGGAGGTTTTTTATGAAATGCTTTACTGGTTTATTTACCAACCTTTTTGCCTACATGATGTAACGAATTTGGTTGGTGAATAAGTTGGTAAAAACTGATGTTCATTTATCATCACTGACTTCAGCATGAATATTGGAAGATCAATCAAATGATGAGATGTTGATAGAATCTGTTATGTGTGAGTGGTCTCAAATTATTGAAATAACATCGGATTTTGATAAAGAATCTTAACAACATGGGAACAAGAAAAAAGAGCAGCTAAGACAGATTGAGTTATTTAGCGAGCATCAAGTGTATGACATAGAATAATATTTACTAAGCAATATTAATCTGGTCTCAAGATGATTGTAGATGGACGATTTTTCCTTGTTGTCATCAAAAATTATATTATAATTATTTGTGGGGCCTGTGGAGATAATCCATGATCTCTAATTTATAGAGATAATGTAATTAACAATCACACGGTGATTTATTCGACTTTCATAGAATGAAGGTGTTATTCGTATTTATTGAGGCCCCATTTTAAGAGGAGATATTATGGACGAGAGAAAAGAATTATCCGATCAAATATGGTTTACTAGAATTTCCAGAATTAAAGCAGAGAATCGTTTAATAGAGAAAGAGCATTTTGCACAGTTTGTTAATATTTATTATTCATTATTTGCGATTATTTGCTCAATTATATCGTATCATTACAATGATACCAAGATGGGACTGTTTACGATTATTATTACGGTAAGTTTGATGGTTTCGATTTTGTACTTGAATGGTCAAAAGTATTTAGAACAAGCAAGAGATTATCGTACAAATTATACGCAACTGCATATTTTGGAAATGAAAGCAAAGGATCCCTCGCAGGAACTAATGGGTATTAGAGAAGAATATTGTAAATTGTTGAATTCATCAAGCAACCATATTGAATTTGACTACTTAAAAGCGATTTCCAATGCATCGGATGAGTACAAAGAAAAGAAGGGGTGGAAAGGAAAAGCAAAATATTATTATTGGGGCTGTATTTGGAGAAGTGTTGTCAAATTTATGGTATTAATGGTCCCGATATTACTTTTATTGGCATGTGAGGTTTGAGCATAGTGAATAATGTTAAAAGGTGGGAAGAACTATTCTCTGTAGATCATTTATATGAACATTTCCTTGAAAAAGTAAAGGGAAAATCATCTGTAGGGTTAGATAAGATTACTGTTTATAGCTTTGAAAAGAATGTTGGAGCAGAAATTGATATCATACATAGAAAAGTAGCAAATGGCACATATCATTTTACAAGGTATAGACAAGTTCTGTTTTCAAAAGGTGCTGGAAAAGAGCCGAGGATTATAAGTGTCCCAACTGTCAGAGACAAACTTGCAGCATCGACATTAAATGAATTATTAGTAGAGATTTTTAGAGAACAAAGCAAATCTCCATTGCCTCAAGTAGTGATTGCTAGTATACAAAGAGAACTGTCAACATATGATTGTTTTATAAAAATTGATGTATCGAAATTCTATTCGTCAATTGATCATAAAAAATTGATGAGGATTATTCGACGAAAGATTCGGAAGAAAGAGATTCTTTCACTGATAGAAAGCGCAATTACTACAGAAACAGTTTCTTTACCGGTTAAAGTTCCAGGTAAAAGAGGAAGGAGAGAAAAAGGAATACCAGAAGGCTTGCCAATTTCTAATGCTCTCGCTAATGTATATTTGACAGACATAGATAAAAAGTATGGAAATGATGGGAGTATCAAATTTTATAGATATGTGGATGATATACTAATTCTTTGTGATGAGGCAGATTATTTGAGAATTAAGCAGTCAATTGTTGCAGATATGAAGAGGCTTAATCTTAAAATTAATGATGATAAAATTGAATATGGGAATACGGTAAATCCGTTTTCCTATTTAGGATACTATTTATGTAGTTCTTTCACATCAGTTAGAAGTAGCTGTATATATCGATTAGAAAGATCCATTGAAGAATTACTACAGGAGAGCAAACGGCATAACCATAAATATATTGAATGGAAATTAAATTTAAAAATTACAGGTTTTATTCTTGATGATAATAAATATGGCTGGATGTTCTTTTACTCTCAGATAACGGATACATCTGTTTTACATCATCTTGATTGGTATGTTAATAAGATGTTAACACGCTATGGGTTAGACGAAGAAGTGAAGGTAAAAAAATATGTTAGATCATATTATGAAATAACAAAACAGCTTCATGAAACAAAATACATTCCAAATATTAGTAATTTTTCGATTGATGAAAAACGGCGCGTTTTATTAGAAATATATGGAGAGAAAGTTGAGGATTTGGAAGATTCAAAAATAGAGTATTCATTCAGAAGAATTATGAGGCGAGAGATTCAAGATGTGGAGAAAGATGTGGAACACTTTTCTTGAGAATCTTGCTATGAAGGGCGTTTTCGATGTTGAGAACGTTCTTTTTTTCTTGAAAATATTCGCTGATACGAATATACTATTATTGATGTAATTTATCCGATTTCATGCAGTTTATGACAGGAGAAAACTTATGGAATATCTTTCTACAGCCGAAGTTGCAAAAAAGTGGGGAATTACCGCACGAAGAGTGCAGATACTATGCAAAGAGGGGCGGGTTGAAGGGGCTATGTATAAAGGCATTTGGTTAATTCCGGATGATGCAAAAAAACCGGAAGATCCCCGCAAAGTCCAAAATAAAGGACAGCAGAAGTAGTAGCATGATAATAGACCAAATTTATGCTATGACTATTTGAAGATACATTAGGAGAAGAACAACGTGAAGCATAATATCTTTGATCAGAACGAAAGAGTAGTAAAAAGTACAGATAATGTTTTTGGAAATTTTCTTGTTGAAAAGGGACTATACGACACCATAGAGATTACGAGTAATAATATATATGAGTTGGCGGATCTTGTAGGAGGGCGTGTAAAAATCAATTCATATTGCCCTAAATGTAAAGAAAAGAGGGTGTTCGCCTGTGAACCAATAAGTATGTTTCAAAGAGAAGAAGGAAAAGTAGAAGAATATTCACTTGAAGAACAGATTGTCTCTAATCAGAAATGGCTGAATGCTCCTATGCCACATTTTGCAGATGCACCAGAAGAGCCTTGGCAATGGAATAGTTTGGTGACAGCTAAAGATGTAAGAGTTATGGTGTTTCGATTCTTTTGTGCTATGGATGAATCTCATAGAATAGATTTTATAGTGTTAACGGAAGGAAATACTATGAAGAAAATAGGTCAGTATCCATCTGTAGCAGATTTGTCATTTCCCGAGTTGAAAGATTACAGGAAAGTGATGTCCAAAGATGATGATAAAGAATTAAAAAGGGCAATTGGGTTACATGCCAGCGGAATTGGAATAGGCTCTTTTGTATATCTTAGAAGAATCTTTGAACGTATAATAGATAAGGTAGGCAAAAAGGCAATAGAAGAAGGCAAGATTTCTGCAGACGATTATGCGAAGGCGCATGTTGATGAAAGAATTAAGATGCTTTCAGAATACTTGCCTAAAAGTTTAAGCAACAATCCTGTCTTTTATGGGATTGTCAGCAAAGGGATTCATGAGTTAAGCGAAGAAGAATGCATAGAATATTTTCCTGTTTTAAGAAGCTTTATTATGATGGTGTTTAAACAGTGGGAAAGAATGCGAGAAGATGAGGAAGAAGAAAAAAGCCTGTCGTCGTCGCTTAATAAAATAGCCACCAAGATAAACTGATCCATCGATGATTTTCTGAAACGAAACAAAGATGACTAAGAGAAATACAAGGTAACACCGTTAACTTCCGATAATCACCACTTATGAGAAGGAGGTATCTCTATGACAGTATTAGACAAGAAGCAGATGTCAGAAGAAGATATCAAACTTAATTACATTACGCCTGCGGTGCAGAGAGGGTGGTCTGATCGAATTACGATGGAGACCAAAATTACTGACGGGCGTATTAATTTAAGAGGAAACATGGTTTCAAGAGGCACACCCAAGCGTGCTGATTACATGTTATACCTGAATGATGGTAAACCTATTGCCGTTGTCGAGGCAAAGGATAATAATCATTCTATTTCTCATGGGCTGCAACAGGCGATTGCATATGCTAAGATGATGGATTTGCCGTTTGCATACAGTTCTAATGGCGATGGCTTCTTTGAGCATGATTTTCTTACTGGAAAAGAGCGCCAGCTTTCCTTGGATGAGTTCCCGACTCAGGATGAACTTATCAAACGATACTTCGAAGAACTTAATGGTGGTAAGGGCATTACCCCTGAAGAAAAGAAAATTGTTGAACAGCCATATTATTCCAGCCAGAATACATATCCACCCAGATACTATCAGCGTAATGCTGTTAATAGAACTGTAGAAGCGATAGCCGATGGCAAGGACAGACTGCTTCTTGTCATGGCCACGGGTACCGGAAAGACTTATACTGCTTTCCAGATAGTATACCGCTTGCTCCGTTCCGGCATGAAGAAGAGAATATTATATCTTGCAGACAGAAATATTCTTGTAGATCAGAGTATTGAACAGGATTTTTCTCCGCTTGAAAAGACTATCCATAAAATAGATTTCGCTCATGATGACATTAAGAAGATTATGTCTTATGAGGTGAATTTTGCATTATATCATCAGATGGTCGGACAGAATGATGAAGAACACTTCAGGTTCTTTCCACCGGAATTCTTTGATCTGATCATTGTTGATGAGTGTCACAGGGGATCTGCAAAAGAGGATAGTAAGTGGCGCAGAGTCCTTGAGTATTTTAATACCGCAACACAGATTGGTATGACAGCTACTCCTAAGGAAAGTGAGACTGTTTCTAATATCGATTATTTTGGAGAACCAATTTATACATATAGTTTAAAACAAGGCATTGAAGATGGATTCCTTGCTCCTTTCAAGGTTATTAATATCACAACAAACATCGGTGATGGATGGCGACCATACAAGGGGCAGCTTGATATGGCAGGAAATGAGATAGAAGACCGCATATATAACAACAAGGATTACGATTACAACATCATCATAGAAGACCGCATCAATCAGGTAGCAGATGAGATAACTGCTTATCTCAAGAGTACAGACCGAATGCAAAAGACTATTGTGTTCTGTGCTACAGAGCTTCATGCGGAGATGATGCGTGTTGCACTTACTAATCTGAATGCGGATATGGTTGCGGAGAACCCCGATTATGTGGTCCGTATTACAGGCAGTGATGACTATGGTAAGTCAAAGCTTGATTATTTTATATCTGTATCATCTCCGTATCCTGTAATAGCTACTACATCGGAGCTCCTTTCTACAGGTGCAGATTGCAAGATGACTAAGCTTATTGTGCTTGATAAGACAGTTGATTCTATGACTACTTTCAAGCAGATCATTGGTCGTGGTACTCGTATCAGGGAAAAAGAGGGTAAGACTCATTTTGTTGTAATGGATTTCCGTAATGTAACAAGACTCTTTACAGATCCCGACTGGGATGGACCGATTGAACAGGATGAGGGATTCCACCATACTGAAACTCAGGATAATCCAAGAACACCTTATTCAGATGATCCTGGTGACGTTGTTGTCATAGATCCGGATAAGCTTGGAAAACCAATTGTTGATAAGGATGGCTGTACCGTAAGAATCATCAATAAGACAGTTTCTGTATATGATGCAGACGGCAAGCTTCTTAGACAAGAGGATATCATTGACTATACAAGAACCAATATCAAGGGTGAGTATGCTTCCCTTTCTGATTTCATACGCAGGTGGAAATCTGAGGATAAAAAAGAAGTTATAGAGCAGTCCTTCGCAGAACTTGGCATTGATATCAAGATGCTAAAACATGATCAGGGCATGGATGATGTGGATGATTTTGATTTTATCTGCTATGTTGCTTATGGCACTAAGCCTCTTACAAGAGCGGAACGAGCTAATAATGTTAAGAAGAGAGATTTCTTCAGTAAATATTCCGGTGATGCAAGAGCTGTTCTTGAAATTCTTCTTGATAAATATATGAATCAGGGCATCACGGAAGTTGAAGATATTAAAGTCTTGTCCCTTGCAGATTTTGCAGATTATGGAAAGCCGGCAAAGATAGTAAAGCTCTTTGGCGGAAAAGAAAAGTACGAACAAGCTGTAAAAGAGCTTGAAGAAAATATATACGAAGTTGAGGTAATGTAATAATGGCTATGCAGTCAGGCTTTATTAAGAGAATACGAGATATCATGCGCATGGATGCCGGCATTAATGGTGATGCGCAGAGAATTGAGCAGATGGTATGGATGCTCTTTTTGAAGGTGTATGATGCCAAAGAGGATGATTGGGAATTAAATGAGAGTAACTATAAGTCAATCATTCCGGAAGAATGTCGTTGGAGAAATTGGGCTCAGGCAAATGATAATGGTCATGCTATGACAGGTGATGAGCTCCTGGACTTCGTGAATAATAAACTGTTTCCGACGCTGAAAGGACTAAATGTAACACCGGATACTCCTGTAAAGAAGGCTATTGTAAAATCAACCTTTGAAGATGCCAATAACTATATGAAGGACGGAGTTTACCTTCGCCAGGTCATTGATGTCATTGATGAGGTTGAATTTGATGATGTAAAAGAAAGCCATGCCTTTGGAACGGTATATGAAGAGATTCTTCGTGAGTTGCAGGCAGCAGGTTCTTCCGGTGAATTTTATACCCCAAGAGCTGTTACAGACTTTATGGCACTTATGATACAGCCTAAACTAGGAGAAAAGATGGCAGATTTTGCTTGCGGTACCGGTGGATTTATCACAAGCTGGCTTTCACAGCTTAATAAGCAAGTCACTGATACTACGGCACAAAAGCTCCTTGATGACAGTATTTATGGCATAGAGAAGAAACCTTTTCCTTATCTTCTTTGTGTGACAAACATGCTTCTTCATGATATCGAAGTACCTAATATTTATCATGATAACTCTTTGAGAAAGAACCTTTTGGATTACACAGATGAAGATAAGTTTGATGTAATCCTTATGAATCCACCATATGGCGGACATGAGGATAAAAGCATACAGGGGTATTTTCCGGATGACTTAGCCAGCTCAGAAACAGCGGACCTTTTCATGTCTGTTATTATGTATCGTCTTAAGAAAAACGGAAGAGCAGCGGTTATTCTGCCTGATGGTTTTCTCTTTGGTACCGATAATGCCAAGGTTGCGATAAAGAAAAAACTGTTATCAGAGTTTAATCTTCATACAGTTATCCGTATGCCACATAGCGTATTTGCTCCATATACAAGCATTACAACTAATGTATTATTTTTTGATAACACAAAGCCTACAGAAGAAACCTGGTTCTATCGTCTTGATATGCCTGATGGATATAAGAACTTTTCCAAGACAAAGCCTATGAAGCTGGAGCATTTCAAACCCGTTATTGATTGGTGGAATAACAGGGAAGAAATCACGCTTGATGGTTTTGAAAAGGCAAAAAAGTATTCTGCGCAGGAAATTGCTGATAGAACTTACAATATTGACCTATGCGGATATCCTCATGAAGAAGAGGAGATTCTTCCGCCTAAGGAACTTATACAGCAGTATCAGGAAAAAAGAGCAAGCCTCAATGCAGATATCGATAGAATTCTTGCTCAGATCACGGATATCCTTGGTATTGATTTAGAGGAAGTTGAGGCTGATACAAAGTAGTAGGAGTGCAGAAAGGATTTATATGGAGATATCAGATGTTAAAGAACTCCTTAATAAAGGCGAAAAGGTAGATGTTGAGTGCAAGGAGTCTGACAGCAATCTTTCCAAGTCCATATGGGATACATATTCATCTTTTGCAAATACAAATGGTGGTTATATATTCTTGGGGGTCAGGGAAGATAAGAAAAAGAAATTACCTGAGGAACGGTTTCAGATTCAAGGTATAAAGAATTATGATGTTCAGGTTAAAGCCTTCTGGGACACTATTAATGGTAACAAGGTAAATAAGAATATCCTGACGGATGAGGATGTTCAGATTGTCATGATTCCCTCAACGGAGTTGGCAGTTATTTCTATTCATGTGCCACGAGCAGATTATAATAACAGACCGGTTTTTATAAATGGGAATCCATACATTGGAACATTTAAAAGAAACCACGAGGGCGACTATCATGCCTCTGAAGATGAAGTAAATGCCATGTTACGTGATCAGAAATCTGAGGGGAATGATGGAATAGTATTGGAACATTATGATATGAATGATATTGATTCTGAAACGCTGAGTCGATATAGAACCATGTTTCAGAATAACAATCCTGACCATGTTTGGAATCAGGAAGATAATAAACAATTCCTTACAATGCTTGGAGGGTATAAGAAAGATCGTAGCAAAGGTATTGAGGGTCTTACTATAGCAGGTCTGCTCATGTTTGGTAAAGGAATTTCAATCAGGGAAAGATTCTCTAATCTTATGATGGATTATAGAGACGAAAGAAATGCTACGGACGATATGCGTTGGGGTGATCGGGTAACATACGATGGTACATGGGAGAATAATCTTTTTAATTTCTTTATGAAAGTCTCTCCCAAATTGACATCTGATCTGAAAAAACCTTTTGTTCTCGATAATCAGCAGCGTATTGACGATACACCGATACATAAGGCAATCAGGGAAGCGTTCGTTAATATGATAATTCATTCTGATTATCTGCTAGATGCGGGGACTCTTAAGATTATTAAGAAACAGGATGAGTTCATATTTACAAATCCCGGAAGCCTTAAGCTTTCCGTTGAAGAGATATTTAAGGGCGGAAACTCAAAGTCAAGAAATCCCAATATGCAATTAATGCTGCGTATGATTGGCTTTGGTGACAATGCCGGATCAGGTATTCCAACGATACTTAATGCGTGGAAACAGGAAGATTGGGTTGAACCAGACTTACATGAAGATACACATTTAAATCAAGTAACGCTTACACTCAAAACATTGGCAACATGGACAGAGTTGGTTGACGAATTACAGGATAGTATTGTGTCTCTGCCGAGTGTGTCTAAGGAAAGCTTAACGGCAATGAGGAATGCTTTATCTATCTATAATCTTGGAATATCACCGGAGGTACGTGCAAATCTGACGGAAGTTGCCAACGCTATTTCTAACGCAATGAAGACTGTTGATCAGTTGGATTTCTCGGGAGTTTATGAGGCTGTTTCACGATTCGCTGAAATAAACAAAATGGTACAACCTGCTAGTGAGAACGCAAGAAAACTTGCTGCATTAATATCGGAGGATCTGAAAGCAAACATCGGATCAGCGAATAAATCAGCGGATTCTAGCAAAAAATCAGCGAATAAATCAGCGGATAAAAAATCAGCAGATAATATGAGCGGACTTACTGAGCGCCAGAAGCAAATCTTAACCATAATGGAAGATGGCGGGGAGTATACCACGGAGTCTATTGCAGGGGAGATTGGATTAAAAGGTCCAAGAACCAGACAATTATTGAATGAACTGGTGGAACTTGGGAAAATAGAGAGCCTTGGTACAACAAAAGATCGTAGATATCGAATAGAAAAGGATTGAATGCTTTATGACAGCAGAGCAGTTAAAAAATTCTATATTGCAGATGGCGGTTCAGGGAAAACTTGTACCACAAGATCCTAACGACGAGCCTGCAAGTGAACTTATAAAGAGAATCAGAGAAGAGAAGGAAAAACTCATCAAAGAAGGTAAAATCAAGAAGGAGAAGAACCCTTCTTATATCTTCCGTGGTGAAGATAATATTCCTTATGAGAAGGTGGGCAAAAATGAGCCTGTTTCCATAGCGGATGAGGTGCCGTTTGAGATACCGGAGAGCTGGGAATGGGTGAGATTGAAAAATGTAGGAATAACACAAACTGGTAATACACCATCAAAGTTACATCCTGAGTATTTTGGAAATGATTTGCCTTTCATAGGTCCAGGTAATATCCAAAATGGGACAATAGACTATTATGATAAGGGCCTTTCGTTTGACGGAGAATCTTTTGGTAGAACAGTAATTCCAAATTCGATTTTGCAAGTATGTATAGGTGGTTCAATTGGCAAAGCTGCAATTACAGAGCAAAAGGTTGCGTTTAATCAGCAAATTAACTCTGTTACACCAATTGAAATAAAAACAAAATATCTTTTTTACTGCATCTCGTCTCCATACATTATAAAACTGATGCATGAGCAAGCTGGAGGCACTGCGACACCTATAATAAATAGAGGCTTATGGGATGAATTCTTGCTTCCAATTCCACCTCTGGCTGAACAAGAACGCATCATATCTGTTTTTGATTCCATAAACCCTTATATAAACAAATATTATGAAGTGCAGACTCAATTAGATATTTTAAACAATAGTTTTTCTGATGTGTTAAAGAAATCCATTCTCCAAGAAGCTGTTATGGGTAAGCTCGTCCCACAGGACGAGAATGACGAGCCAGCTTCTGTATTGTTGGAACGAATCCGTAAAGAGAAACAACGCTTGATTGCAGAAGGTAAGCTCAAAAAAGACAAGCATGAATCCATCATTTATCGTAGGGATAATTCTCATTATGAAAAGCGAGATGGTCAAGAGGTCTGCATAGATGATGAAATTCCTTTTGAAATCCCTATTACTTGGGAATGGGCAAGAGCCTCTTCGATAGGATCTATGGTTCGCGGAAAAGGAATCAAACGAACAGAAGCAGTTCCTAAAGGTGTTCCGTGCGTTAGATATGGTGAGATATACACTTCATATAACGTTTCTTTTTCTGACACTATATCATTTATAGACGAATCGCTTGATAAGAACTGCCTACATTTCAGTACAGGAGATATTATTTTCACTCTTACTGGAGAAAATAAGGTGGATATTGCAAAAGGCGTTGCATATTTGGGAAATGAAAAAGTAGCTGCAGGTGGAGATCTTGCATATTGGACAGCCCATGGAATGAATCCACTTTATCTTGTGTATTACATGGCTAGTCCATACTGTATTGAACGAAAGCGTCGCACTGCAACTGGTGATATTATAGTCCATATATCAACAGATAAGGTAGGGACGTTCCTTGTTCCTATTCCACCGATCAAGGAACAGAATCGCATAGTTGAAGCAATCAGTAGGGCTTTTTCAAAGATATCAGCTTTGTAAAGTTCTCATTATGAGAAGTTAGACGGTGTGGAACGGTGTATTGATGATGAGATACCGTTTGAGATACCGGATTCATGGGAGTGGATACGGCTTGGAAATGCATCAACATATGCTGATACAAAGAGTAAAATCAATGCACAAATGGCCCCTAAAGAAATGTGGGGACTTGATCTTGAGGATATTGAAAAAGGTGGACGGATTCTAGAATATCATACTATAGGGGAGAGAAAAGCTATTGGAGATAAGACTTGTTTTTGTGAAGGCGACATATTATATAGCAAGCTCCGTCCTTATCTCCAGAAGATACTTGTAGCTCCAGAAGATGGCATTTGCACTCCAGAAATAGTTCCTTTTCGAATGCTTGGGAATATTAGTCATGAATATATTGTTATCTATCTGAAGTCACCTTATGTTGATAACTATGTAAATGCAGCTTCCTATGGCGTAAAAATGCCAAGAGCCGGCACAGAAACAATGACATCTTTGCTTGTCCCTATACCACCAATTTCAGAACAGGTGCGTATTGTCGCTACAGTCGTATCTCTATTGGAACCACTGAAAAAAATATAATTCACTACTATACTATCGTCTCGAAAGGAGGTCTTTCGAGATGATTGACACATTTAAGAACTATTTGAAGGGTACGAACCTTTCAGAAAACACGCAGGAATCATATCTCTTCGCGGTAAAGCAATATCACAAGCGGTATGATGACAAAATCACGAAAAAGAATCTTCGTGATTATAAGATATGGTTGATTGAAAACTTTAGCCCTAAAACAGTTAATCTTAGGCTCCGAGGTATTAATTGTCTACTGGAAAGTATCGGGAAGGAGTCATGGAAACTTACCTTTGTAAAGGTTCAGCAAAAACCATTTCTTGAAAATGTGATCAGTGAGGCTGATTACAAGTATTTTAAGAAAAGGCTTAAGAAAGATGGAGAGATGTCATGGTATTTTGTAATACGCTTTCTTGCTGCGACCGGAGCCAGAGTAAGTGAATTGATACATTTTAAGGTCGAACATGTACGAGCTGGATATTTTGACCTGTATGCTAAAGGTGGAAAACTCCGGCGAATATACATACCAAAGGCACTTCAAAAAGAAGCCCTTTGCTGGTTGGAAGATAATCAACGAGAAAGCGGCTTTCTTTTTTTGAACAAATACGGAGAGCGAATTACTACACGCGGCATTTCTGGACAACTTAAAATGTTTGCTGACAGATACGGAATTGACAAAACTGTGGTATATCCGCATTCTTTCCGCCATCGTTTTGCTAAGAGCTTTTTGGAACGTTGTAATGATATAGCTTTTCTTGCCGATCTTATGGGACATGAGAGTATTGAGACCACAAGAATATATCTACGCAAGACAGCTACTGAACAACGTGAAATAGTTGATAAAATTATTGATTGGTAATTTTATGGGCGTATCTTCCCTTACAGAAGATACGCTCACTCTTATAGGCTAACAATTTTTTACTGACACATCTAAGCGTTTCAACGATTCTTTTTTGTTCTGCTCTTGGAGGTATAGGAATTAGCATTCTCCCGAGGGTTTGTCCATTACAGTTGGGTTGAGCTGTGGCTGTAGTTCCTGCTTTTAGCTGTTCCCAATATAACGGGGATTCCATAAAATATTTAAGGTATTGTGGGCAGAGATTGGCATTATAACGGGTTCTGATCAAGTATCCGGCGTAAATTGCTTCTTCAGGCACTTCTGTTACAAGATAGGACTTCCCTACAGTTCCTCCTGTACGAGCAAATAGTATATCATTTGGCTCAAGTAAATATGTTTCAATATCTTCTTCCGTAATATCGCAATAAGGGACGGTATTCCATGTCACCTTATTATCTTGTATATCACTGATTCTTACCATCTTAATACGACCAGTTGCCTTCGCAGAGGCATTATAACCATATTGAATGGAATCAGAAAGATTCCCCCATCGTTCCCATTCCCAAGAATCCGGTATCTCAAACGGTATCTCATCATCAATACACCGTTCCACACCGTCTAACTTCTCATAATGAGAATTATCCCTACGATAAATGATGGATTCATGCTTGTCTTTTTTGAGCTTACCTTCTGCAATCAAGCGTTGTTTCTCTTTACGGATTCGTTCCAACAATACAGAAGCTGGCTCGTCATTCTCGTCCTGTGGGACGAGCTTACCCATTACAGCGTCTTGGAGAATGGATTTTTTTAGAGCTTCAGGGAATGACTCATTAAGAGCATCAAGCTTCTGCTTTTTTATCTCATACTCATAAAGGTGAGGAAGGTGCTTTTTTATCTCATCAACAATTCTTTTCTGCTCTTCCAACGGAGGCACTGGTATTAAAGAGGAAGATAATTGATTTAAATAAAAACCTTTCTGAGCAGTACCAGTTGCTTCTTTTATCACTTTTTGCTGAAAATATCCACAATCAAAGAAGAATTTCAAATAATAATTGTATATGAGTGTTGTTATTACAGATACACTTCGCTGAAAGCAAATATTCAATGAACCATCATAGACGCAGCTTCTTCCTAATGAGCCAACAGATGTAAAAAAAATATCTCCCGCAGATGCACTTGTTCGCTCGTTTTCTTTTATAAAAACTTCTTCAGAAAGATATCTAACTTTTTCCAAATCCACCAAAGCGTCATTGTTTATGTTGGTTGATGAGGCCATAATAAATGGTGTAACAAAGTTTTCTCCCTTAGGGGGGTTATGGTCTCCATCTACCAATTTAGTACAAATTGTAGAGAGCCTCACCCACTCCCAACTCTCAGGTATCTCAAACGGCACCTCATCAGCTATAGAAACAGGCTCATTCTTGCCCACCTTCTCATAAGGAATATTATGTGGCGTCAATTTGACGTCATTTTACTTTGGGGTTGATGTCGATTTGACGTCATTTCTTTTTGTTGGACATTATTTGGTGGTTTAGGAGAATTATAGGGATACGCCCTAATCCAGGCACCGTGGGTGCATGGTTTCTGCGAAAATTGCGCCTGCAACTTTTTGCGTATCCTGTTATTCTTTTTTGATGCATTATGCGCAGATGTTCTGCAATCGCAATTTTTGTGCAGAAACGCTTATATGATGACTTTATGCTTCTAAAATCCATCGCAGGAAATCTGCATGGTAAAAAGCCGAAAATCCATAGCTGTTTTCATGCCGCAGATTATCTGCGGCTTTATTTGTTTGCGCGCCATGGGCGCTCTCTAACGGGTGAAAGTCCCGAACACGCCCAGATAGTGGGAAGTGTATAGTTGAACAGCAAGGGTGTCCATCGTGAGGTGGAATCTGAAGGAAGCTGTAAGCAAATCTCTGGTCCGACGGACAGAAATCACATATAAGGCTAGGCTACGAGGGACAAGTTGGCAAATAACAACGAAGTCCAATAACTATCACATTTGTAGTAGCAGAGTAAATGTGGCGGATATATGGAGAGAAAGAGCGTGCACCTTAAGCGTGGAGGTCTCACAGAGGTTTCATTAGCCTAGTAACAACGAACT
>JAEEGJ010016111.1_pt1 | contig 17261 bp, 15 predicted proteins | sample 8958761 | NCBI WGS metagenome assembly JAEEGJ01 (sample SAMN16246546, study PRJNA631951) | gut metagenome | biome: gut microbiome; feature: rumen; material: RS-attached | host: Bos | place: Iran: Karaj | collected 2018-10 | reverse complement strand
CGAGGACGGCACGCTGGCGTTAGTCGATTACGACGGCATGTACGTTCCCGCCATGAAAGGCCAGAAAGCCCGTGAGCTGGGCAGCCCTGACTTCCGCCATCCCAGCCGGACAGAGACAGATTTCGACGAGCATATCGATGATTTTTCCCTTGCCAGCATCCTCCTTTCCCTGAAAGCCATCTCCCTCCAGCCTGAGCTTTTGGAAGAATATGGAGCCTCAGACCGTCTGCTGTTCTCAGAGAGGGATTATCGAAATCTCTCTGAAAGCAAAGTCATGGATGCGTTGAAATCACTGATGCAAGTTCCAGAATTAGCTTCACTCTATTCTCTATTCATTCTTGTAGCCTCTCAGAACAATCTTTCCCAAGTCTCTTTCCGCCTTTTCAATCTAACTAGGCCAGAAAAACCACAAAATGAAGAAGACATTCTTTCTACAGAAGTAACAAAAGAAGATTTAGCAAATGCTTGGACGGATGAATTTGGCGTAAAATATAGTGCTGACAAGAAACGCCTGTTGCAAATTCCTGATGATATTATAGACTATAGAATAAGAAAAGGAACACAAGTCATTTGCGACGAAGCTTTGAAGATGGCCTTTAGGGGCGAACAAATTAAAAACCGTATAAAGTCTCTTTATATTCCAGAATCTGTTAAGATAATTAGTTCTGAGTCTTTAGTTTTGGCTGTTTTTCCGGAATTGTGTCAAATAGTTGTTGATGAGAAAAATATCATATTTGATTCTCGCAATCAATGTAATGCCATCATTAAAACTCAAACCAACGAATTATTATTCGGATGCCAATCAACAGTAATACCAAAAAACATCTCTATTATTGCTTCTCGTGCGTTTTTTGGCTGCAAAGGTTTGACAAGTATCGCCATCCCTAAAAGCGTGACAAGCATTGAAAATTTAGCATTTGCCTTTTGCCGCAATTTGACAAGCATTACAATCCCTGAAGGGGTGACGAGCATCGGGAACCTTGCGTTTTTTGATTGCATTGGTTTAACAAGCATTACTATACCTGACAGCGTAACGTACATTGGAAAACGTGCGCTTTGTGGTTGCGGCAATCTGACAACGATTTTTATTTCCAAAGGTACAAAAACAAAGTTTGAAGAGTTGTTGCCTGAATATAAAGATAAACTTATTGAGCAAGAGGATGATGAAAATCTCAGCACAAAAGTAACAGATGAAGATTGGGCAAATGCTTGGAAGGATGAGTTTGGAGTTATGTATAGTAAAGATAGAATAAAATTACTTGGGGTATACGGCAGTTATTTGCCAGATTACGAAATTCCAGAAGGAACAGAGGTGATTTGTGATGATGCCCTGAATGACTTTGGGTGGGAGATAGAAGGGTTAATCATTAGTGGCAAAATTACGATTCCATCTACAGTCCATCTTATAGGAAGAAATCCTTTCAGAGGAGATTATGACACAATTATTTGCAAATCACCTTATTTTGTGGTTGAAGATGGGGCGTTATATACATCAGATAAGAAAAGCCTTATTTCATGTTTTAGCAAATCCGATGAATTTGTCGTGCCAAATGGTGTTGAGGAGATAGGCAGCTATGCATTTTATGATTGTGAACTCTCTCGTATAGTTTTACCAGAATCTGTGTCGAGAATTGGTGAGAATCCATTCATTGAAATGAATCTTTTATGTGAAAAAACTTTGGAGATTATTATTCCGATGAATTCTTCGGGTAGATTTGAACGTTTGTTGCCTGAATATAAAGATAAACTTATAGAACAAGAGGATGATGAAAACCTTAGTACAGAAGTAACAGGTGAAGATTTGGCAAATGCATGGACGGATGAATATAGGGTAAAATATAGTGCGGATAGAAAACGATTGTTAGAAGCTCCTAATGACATAGAAAGATATGTAATAAAAAAGGGGACAAAAGTAATCTGCAATAATGCATTCTCCTATTGTGGCGGTCTGACAAGCATCATCATTCCTGATAGCGTGACGAGCATTGGAGATTGGGCTTTTTTTGGTTGCGTAGGTTTGACAAGTATCACCCTCCCTAATTGCGCAACTAATATTGGGAATAGGACATTTGAAGGTTGCAGGAGTCTGACAAAAATCATTATCCCTAATAGTGTTACAAGTATCGGTAGCTGTGTATTCGCGGATTGCAATGATTTGTCAAGCATCATTGTTGGCAATGATAACGTCACTTTTGATTCAAGAAATAATTGTAATGCAATTATTGATACTTTAAGTAATACATTGGTTATAGGTTGCAAAAGAACTGTCATTCCAAACAATGTGACAAGCATCGGATATGGTGCATTCTGTGGCTGCAACGGGTTGACAAATATCACCATCCCTAATAGCGTGACAAGCATCGAATGTGCCGCATTCTCAGGGTGTAGCGGGTTGACAAATATCACCATCCCTAATAGCGTGACAAAAGTTGGGATAGATGCGTTCAGAGATTGCAGCGGGCTTACAAACATCATTATCCCTGATAGCGTGTCAAAAATTGGACCAGATGCGTTCAAAGGTTGTAGCGGATTAAATAGTATTTTCATCCCAAAAAGTGTAACGAATATTGATTATTTAGGATTAAGTAGTTGCGCCAACTTGAGAACTATTGTTGTTGATATTAAAAATGCTATATATGATTCAAGAAACAATTGTAATGCAATTATTGATACTTGTAGCAATTCATTGGTAAGTGGTTGTGCTAAAACTGTAATTCCCAATACAGTGACAAAAATCGGAAAACACGCGTTTGCTGATTGCAATGGTCTAACAAGTATCACCATCCCTGAAAGTGTAATAATTATAGAATATGGTGCTTTCTATGGTTGCAGTAGTTTGACCAGCGTCACCATTCCTAATAGTGTGACACGCATTGGAGCTAGTGCATTCCGTGATTGCTCTAGCCTTACAAATATTATTATTCCTTATGGGGTGACGAGCATCGAAGCTGGTGCATTTGGTAACTGTAAGAATCTAATGTATATCATCATTCCTGATAGTATAATTAGCATTGGTTATGGCGTATTTTCAGATTGCCATAGTCTGACAGCTATCTTTATACCTAAGAGAACAAAATCGAAATATGAAAAAATGCTACCACAGTTAAAAAATATACTCGTGGAGCAAGAATAAAATAATATAGATTGGATTGACTGGCATTTTCTCTTTTTTTCAGAATCATATGACAGAAAAACTTTTTATAATAGGCAACGGATTTGATCTCCATCATAAGATGCCAACATCTTATATGGATTTTCGTGAAAACTATTTAAAGAATAAACCCCTTTGGGAAGTACTTCTTAAAATATATGGTGATTCACCCAAGCAAGATTTTTGGTGGTGGAATTTTGAAAAAATGCTAGGGTGCGTTGATTACAATAACATTGTGAAATTAATGAATGGAGAGGCACTTGGCTTTATGCAGGTAAAGAATTTATTAAAGGGCAAACTCCCCCCTCTTTTTGGCAATTGGATTCAAGGTGTAAATGATAAAGTTGAGCCCGATGAGACAATCGGGATTGATGCTGATGCCAAGTTTTTTACATTCAATTACACTATGGTGTTAGAAAAAACTTATCATGTGAATGAAGAGAATGTGTGGCATATCCATCATTCGATAAAAGATTTTAAGGAAGGAAAAAACCCTATTGTTGGACATGATTTTAATAATGTAGATTTGATGCAACTTTTAATTGAAGCTAAGAAAAAGAATCCCATCAGACAAGATGTTGCTAATATGATTATGAATGAAGTTGCTAATGCCGCTAAAAAAGTAAATGATATTATCTACATGAACCGTATCAAATTTACTCAATATGCAGATATTCAGCATTTCGTTGTTATGGGATTTTCGTTCAACGACATTGATATGCCATATATTAAGGAAATAATAAAAGCAAATAAAAACATTCCTGATGCTGACTGGCTTTTATATTACCATCAAGATGGAGAAGACGAAATGATGATTAATAAATTATTGAAACTTGGTATTACAAAGAATAAAATTCTGCCTCCAAAGGGATGGTAAGTGGTATCACTTCCTGTTTTGCATGTTATAATAATGACGTAAGACGTAAAAATGGTAGTAAGCCATAAAATATGAATAAAAAGTTGTAGCTTTGCAAATAAATGGAGATAAGTATATGAGCAATGATTTAAGGAAAATCAATAATGATGGAGGTCTCCTTAAGCATAAGGAAGAGTTTGAGGCCGTTTATAGCATCATAGCAACTCATCGGAAAAGGGTTGTGCGTGTTGTCAATAACAGAATTGTGCCATTCAAATTGGCACAAATACCAAACATTTTTCAAGTTTCTCAATAAATGATCATCATTGAATCGAAGCGGAAGAAGCCAGAAACGATACGGAAGAAATATCCGGATGCGATACTGGCAGACGTCACCAGCGGGGCGAAGGACGGGCTGGTGAAGCTGAGCCCGTTCTATCCGCACGGGGGCATACCCGTGCCCTTCAGCGAGGGCTATACGGCAACCTGCGTGGAAGCCATCTGGCAGGGGCTGAAGGTGTTTGAGGGGGCTGATGTGGATATCACGCTATTCGAGAACGACACAATGAAAGGGCTGAAACGGACGGTACGCCGCTTCGGCAAGCCGCTCGGACATCGGAAAGGAGTGAACGGCACAGAGCTTTTGAGTTATATCGACGCAAGGAAACAGATATACATTCCGACATACCGCTGGGTGTTGGAAAATAAGGTAAAGGCGATTATGGACAGGCTGAAAGAGGCATCCCAGACAAAGACGATAGTGCTGCTGGACTACGACACGAATGCCGATGTGGAGAATGCGAAGAGGCCTCTGTCGCATGCGTCGCTGATAAAGGCATACGTGGAGGGCATCTATCCCTACGGAGAGAAAGCCCCTCAAAAAGCCCCTAAAAAGAAGAGAACAAAAAAGATTATCGAACCCACATTATTCGACGACTATGAATAAGAAAAGTAACTGGCAGGCGTATGAGCAAGTGCTCAAAGAGGGCAGAATCCACAAGCTCTATCACTTTACGGACAGGGATAACCTGGAGTCCATCATCAGGCATGGCGGATTGTACTCGTGGAAAGACTGTGAGGAGAAGGGCATCAAGATTACGAAGCCTGGAGGGAGCGATACCTCACGCTCGCTTGACACGCGCGACGGGCTGGAATACTACGCCCGACTGAGCTTCGTGCCAGACCATCCGATGATGTTTGTTGCCATGAATGACGGACGTATCTCCAACCCTGTCATACTGGAAATCGACCTCGAAGCGGCACTTTGGGAGGACACGCTCTATGCCGACAGGAACATGACCAAGAACGGCGCGAATGTGGGGGGCAGCCTGGATGACCTGAAAGCCGTTCACTTCGGATTGTTCTGGGGGCAACGTTACTTTGACATGAGCGACGATGCGAAGATGTACTATAAGGCTGAGGTGCTGGTGAAGAACTTCATTCCCCTGAAGTACATCAAGAACATCGGCAACTTCGGCATTCCCCTTCCTGCCCAGCCCAAGCAGCTACAAGCCAAGATACCCTATACGGCACAGATTACGAGAAACACACCTACGGCATTCATCTTCCTGGTGGACCACTCTGTGAGCATGGAACAGAGCACCTATCTCAATGGCGAGGAAATGACGATGGCTGAGGCTGCTGCACGGATTGTGAACAACCAAATCAATGAGCTGGTGCTGCGATGCGTGAAGATGGGCGAAACACGGCACTACTACGACATTGCCGTCGTTGGCTATGGCGTGGATGCCTATAGCGGATGGCAGGGAGAGCTGGAAGGGAGGGACTTCGTCTCGCCCGAAGAACTGAAGAACCATCCCTTCACCAAGATTGTGATGCGGAAAGAGACCAGGACGCGAAAGGGCGTTCAGGTGAAGGAGGTGGAACTGGTGCAATGGGTAAGTGCCCGTCACGACGGCAGCTGGACGCATTACCACAAGGCTTTTGACTATGCAAGGAATCTGCTGGATGAGTGGATGATGGAGCATCATGATAAGGACTGCTACCCACCTACGGTAATCCATATTACGGATGGCGAATATAATCATGCCACGAAGGACGAGGTGATGCAGAAGGCGAACGAGCTGAAAGCGATGTTCACCAATGATGGAAACGTGATACTCTTCAACATTCACTTCGCGGGCGATGAATCATTGAAACCCATTGCTTGTCCTATTGAAAAAAGAGAACTTGGCGGCAATCCATACGGAGAAGATCTTTTTGAGATGTCGAGTCTTTTACCTGAGCGATATAATGTTGACATTGCCCGATGCCTGAACGACACGAGGACAGGAAGACACGTTGCTATGGGTGTGTTCGCCGATGCAACCACACTTATCAAGCTGATGGATATTGGTACGCCCACAAACATCAGCCAGAATCAATGAAAGCCTTGTCGATAGCGAAGTTTGACGAGGGTGCCGTCAACGAGGACGCTGCCCAATGCACGGAGAAATGGATAGCCGTTTCGGATGGTGCTGGGGGAGGCGGCGTGTTTGCCGACAAATGGTCGAGGTATCTGGTAGAGCATCTGCCGGATTTACCCATCACGGACTATCAGGCTTTCGACAGCTGGATAGACGGCATCTGGGAACCCTTCTATAACGCCTGCGAGAAAACGGCTGAGGCAGAAGGGGGTATGCTGCTGAACAAGTTCTACGATGAGGGCTCGTTTGCTACGCTGGTGGCAGTCTGGAAGGAGGGACAATGGATGAGCTACGGCGACAGCGTGGCGTTCTGCTTTGACAGGAAGACGGGCAGATTGCAGCATACGTTTGGGCGCATCGTGGACTTCAACAAGCCCCCCTATCTGGTGAACTGCAAAGACCCGACGGATGAAAACGGCTTCAAGAGCGGAACGTTTGAAACGGACGAAGAGAGCATCGTCTTTGCTGCCAGCGACGCGTTGGCCCATTACATCCTGATGATGTATGAAGTGGCGCACAGGGACGAGTTTGCCGACGAGCTGCAAGAGGCCATCGACGCACAGACAAAGAACAGCAACTTCATCAGAATGGCGTTGGGGATGAAGAAGGTGGATTTTGAAAAGAGCGTGGTGGACAAGCTGCTGAACGGCAAGAACAGCTGGAACGTCAAACAGCATCTGCAGGGCCTTCGGAACAAAAAACTGATAGGACACGACGATTATTCATTAGCTATACTATAAAAAGATGGAAGAGAGGACGATGGGCTTTACTCCGGATTACATAGACACGTTGCTGCACAATCAGATTTTTGTGTTCGGCAGTAATGCCTTGGGCTATCATACGGGTGGTGCTTCGGGTACGGCCCGAAAGAAGTTCGGGGCTGTGTGGGGGCAGGCAGAGGGTCTGCAAGGGCAGAGCTATGCCATTCCTGTGGATTACGGAAAGAATGTGCGCAAGGACAACGAGGTAAGGGCTGCCATAGAGAGGTTCATCGCCTTCGCCAAAGCGCATACAGAGCTGTTCTTCCTCGTGACTCGTGTGGGCTGTGGCATAGCCGGATATCACGATGAGGAGATGGCGCAGTTCTTTATCGATGCCTTGGAGCTGAGGAATGTCAGCCTCCCCAAAAGCTTTGTGGAGGCATTGGGCGGAGGAGAAACCCACTATGACTTGGAGCGTTTCGTCAAGGCGCAGGACGGCGCGTGGGGGTCATACAACGATGCGCTAAGAGAAATAAGGAACGGACGAAAACAGAGCCATTGGATATGGTACGTGTTTCCGCAGATAAAAGGTCTGGGACACAGCTACAACTCGGAGTTCTACGGCATCAGCAACAAAGAGGAAGCCATGGCCTATCTGGAGCATCCTGTGCTGGGGAAGCGGCTGAGGGAAATCACAAAAGCGCTTCTTGACTGCAGCAACAAGTCGGCGGACGATATCCTGGGCTTTCCCGATGTGCTGAAGGTCAGGTCGTGCATGACACTTTTCGACCTTGTCGCTCCTGACGATATCTTCAACGATGTGCTGTATAAATACTACGAGGGGCAGCGGTGTGACAAGACCATCTGGCGCTTGGGCTTCCACGATGACAAGCTGAAACACCAGATAAAATACAGCCGGCTGACCATCACCAAAGACGGGGCAGTCATGCTCTCGGATTATAATAAGGAGGTGAAGCTGGAGCCTTTGGCAAAGGCTGTCTATCTGCTATACCTGAAGCACCCTGAGGGAATAGCGTTCAAGGAGCTGCCGGATTATCGGGAAGAGCTGACGGAACTATATGCGAAAATAAAACCGCTTGGCTTGACCGGCAGAGTGCAGAAAAGCATAGAGGATGTGACCAATCCCTTGCTTAACTCGATTAACGAGAAGTGCTCTCGCATCAAAGCCGCCATCCTGGCGGAAGTAGATGCGTCGCTTGCCGAGCAATACTATATTGCAGGCAAGGGCGGAGAGCAAAAACGGATTACCCTCCCGCGCAGACTGGTCGTCTGGGAATAAAAATACCATTTTCACAAGGCTTGCGGAGATAATTTGTTTGGTGGAAAAGGGGAAGTATGACTACCTTTGCATCAAACTTTTTTTGCAGAATGGAAAAGGTCTTGATTGGAAAGATAGCCATATTAGAAGTAAGAAGAGGTGTATCATTACGCACAGGAAACAGCTGGATGGTACATGAGCCGATGTTGACCGTTGCTGGTGCGTACAAACTAATGAGAAAATGCCAACTATGGTAGTTGAAAAAATGAAGAGAAAACGTATTATGGAAACAAGACGTTTGATAGTTTTTAGTTGCCGTGTATTAGTGATAGCTTGCAGTTTGTCTGCAATGTTTTGTGGTTGTAGTTCCAAAGAGAACTATGAAGATTATCTTGACGACAACAATCCCGTAGATATTTCTGATATCCTCCAGGCGTATGATTATTATGAAAAACATGGGGAAGAAGAAAATGATTCGATTGTGTCATCGATTTTGAGGGGTAATGCTCCAGAGACAGTTACTTATGAATCGCCTGATGGTCCGCCACAAATAATGGCTTATTTGTCAGAAGACACTTCGTTTGTCATGAGGGCTCCAGAATATGCCGAATCACCCCATCCGTTTCTGGCTTTTGCGGAGGATTTGTATAATGGCTTCGTCTGGATATGGAATGTGTGGAGCAATATAGAGTTCTGGCATCGAGGGAAAACGACTGTTACGGATTATGATGGTGAGGATGTGAAAGATGCCATCAGGAAGTTGGATACCGGCATCTTTAACGATGAGGAAATACGTCTGGCAGCAAAGAATTGCCAAGACAGTATGCTTGCGCTTATGAACCTCCCCATTGAGGATTGGAATGAGGACATACCCATAGATGAATACTTGGAGACCTATATGAATCTTCTTGAAGAAAAAATGAATTCTTTCATTACAGACTCAGATTTTTTTTATGAAAAACATAATGACCTGATAGAATCGTTAGGTGGTAAAAGTGTGCGCGAGAGCTATATACGCTATGAAAAAGCAGATGCAGAGATAAAACTGAAAGCAATACTTGACGAATTAAAGTCTTCCCGTATCTTTAATGATATGATTACTCGCTATGAGAAAGCACGTTCAGAGAAGCAGCTGAAAGTAATACTGGGCGAATTAAACTCTTCCCGTACTTTCGACGACCAGATTACTCTTTGGGGATTATGGGCGAACAACAAGAAGTCAATAGGCGAGGATGCATGGATTGTGGCTGTTGGGGAGCGGTTACTTGAAAGCGGACTGTATTGTCCAGTCCTTGATAACATTTGGCTTACATGGCGTGCATTATGTCAATATATGTATTTCGGCATGTCGCGTGATTCCTGTATTCCCAATCAATATTATAACCAGATGCGGAAAATATGCTTTTGCGCTTGCCTGAAACGAATACAGTCTCATCCTGATGATTTCTTTGCCATGAACTGTGCCTATAACCTTGTCCGAACGTGTAACCTGAACAGGTATGGTGAAAACAACTTTGGGAACAATGCTCTTACGGAGATGGCAATGACATTACCTGATCGTTTTGACAAAGAATAGCCGTATGAAAAAGTGGGTTCTATTATTGAAAGATTATGTTTCCCCAAAAGGGACGCTGGATAGAAAGGGATTCTGGATTGTGTTTCTTGGTGCCAATCTTTCTATCTTTCTGTTTTATACTACTTTTTGTCTCCTTTTTGGATTGGGTGTAAGATGGAATCTCTATTTGAGTTATTATGTGGGTGTGGGGCTGATTGTTTTATGTGGAGGTTTATTACCACTTGGCGCTATTGTACTTGCTGGAGCTACTTATTATTGTATAGATCAAGACTTTTTTTCTTCCTTACTGGCATTGTTCGTTGACGCCCTTTTCGTCTGGTATTGGTTTCTGTGCATCAGACGATGCCACGATATGGGGCGGAGCTGGTGGTATAGTCTGATTCCCTTTTATAATCCTTTTGTGTTACTTTTTAAGAGAAGCCAAGAAAGAGAGAATTAGACAAAGAAAAAAATGATTCCATTATCCCATAAATAAAAGCTTATGAATAATTATCTTATTAGTGAGGCGATTGGTGACATTGCTGGAAGTGCTTATGAGAGCAAGAGTCATCGCATTAAAGAATATGACAAGGTGAAGCTGTTCAGTTCGCGTGCACACTTTACGGATGATACAGTACTGACATTTGCCTGTGCTGAGGCTTTCATTGACCATCTTGATATGACGATGAATCTTTGGAAGTGTGGTAATGAGCATCGTCATGCTGGCTTTAGCAGCAAGTTCAAGCTTTGGATGTCCAGCCATCATCCTCAGCCTTATCGATGCTTGGGTAATGGTGCCGCTATGCGTTGCTCCTCTGCTGGATGGCTTGCCCAAACGGAAGAGGAATGTATCCGTATGGCTACAGAAACAGCTGCACCCACACATAATCATCCAGAAGGAATCAAAGGAGCGATAGCTACAGCCTTAACCATTTTCCATTTAAAGAATGGTAAGGATAAGGAATTCGTCCGTACTCAGATCTTAAATACAAACTATCCTGATTGGGCCGATAAGCCGTATGCTGATATTCATGATGATTATTCCTTTAATTCCACATGTGAAGGAACCGTAGGTCCTGCTATTATCTGCTTCCTCGAATCAAAAGATTATGTCGACTGCATCAAACTGGCCATCTCCCTTGGGGGCGATGCAGATACCCTTGCCGCTATTGCCGGCCCAATGGCTTATACCTATTTCAAAAAGATGCCTGCCGCTCTTGTCAGCCAAGCAATAAGAAAACTTTCCGACTGGATGGTGGATGTGAGCGTGCGGTTTGATAAGGTAGTAAATGACGATGTTATCTGAATTCCGCTCGATATTTAGATTGGGGTCGCCTCGGGAAAAATGGAAATGATATAGCAGATGACCTGAAATGGTAGATAACCGCTTGAAAATATAACAGCCGTATGAAAAAGTGTTTTTTCTGGTTTAAGAATTTTGTTTCCCCAAAGGGGACGATTGGACGAATAGGGTTTCTTGGGGTATTCCTTTGCGCCTTGCTCGGCATTTATGTGTCATATATAATGGTGGCCCATTTCGGATATATAAATCATCTTCAAGGTTTCAATTTCAACACCAATTTGACGTTCTGTGGGATTATGGGCTTTGTATGCCTCATTGGCGGCTTTTTGCCGCTTGGGGCTTTTCTTTTGGTGGAATGCACTTATGCCAGCGCACACTATATTTCCGAACTAGGCCGTGAGTTTCTGGTTCTATCCATTATATTAGACATCCTGTTCGTCTTCTATTGTTTTCAATGCATCAGACGATGTCGTGATATGGGACGAAGCTGGCTTTTCTGCCTAATACCATTTTACAATCCATTTGTTTTGCTTTTTCGCAAAAGCAAGAGTGATAATATAAACCAAAAAGAAGAATCTATCCTTCCTTAAAGACCAAACGTTTTTTAGGATGCGGGAGTATTTACCGCTTTCATTATTACCAGCGGATTGTGGTTGTCGATGGCGAGGCGCGTCTCGGAAACTCTTCACAGAAAAAAAAGGATTTGCGTGCAGTTTTTTGCACTAGATGTTGGTTTTGTTTCCAAAAGTCGCTATATTTGCTGCGTTTTAGAAACAAAATGAGGTTTTATGGACTTTCTGACCTTCAGAGAGAGGATGTACCCGATGGGGTGTTTCCACATCAATCAGGTGCTGCTATGGGAGAAAGATTTCGACCGTAACAACCTGACGCGTTGGTGTCGGAAGGGGCTTTTGGTGAAGCTGAGAAACCAGTTTTACGCCTTTCCCGAGTATCGACAAGTGCCGGATTTCTCGCGCTATGTAGCTAACCGCATCTATGCCCCTTCGTATATCAGCCTGCATAGTGCTTTGTCGTTCTATGGGATGATACCCGAAGAGGTGGTGCAGCTGACGAGTGTGACCACCCTGAAGACCGCAAAGTTCGAGAACGATTTTGGCTCTTTTCATTATCAGAACTTAAAGACTCCGCTCTATTTCGGCTATGAGATAAAGATGATACAGAACGGACGTGGCCTGCTATTTGCCACACCCGAAAAGGCATTGCTCGACCTGCTTTACCTGAATCCCTACTACAAGACGGAATCGGATATGGAGGAACTCCGACTGGACGAGGACTTCATGCAAAGCGAATTCAACCGAGAACGCTTCTCTGACTATCTCTCAAGAATGGGGAACAAAACTCTGGAACAGAGATCTAAGCTTCTACTGAGAGTATACGACCTCACAGTTCCATGAAACCTGAAACTTTTCACTTAAGACGATGATTGACATTGAATACATACGCAGTTTTTTCCCTCCTAGCATTGCAAGGGAGAGTCGCTTTGACCGTTATATGCTGAAGGAGTATCTGCAGCTGCTGATACTCGACCATCTGACGACCACGCCTTATATTAACAAGGTGGCATTCATCGGTGGAATAAATCTCAGACTTATACAGGGCATCGACCGCTTCTCCGAAGACCTCGACTTCGATTGCAAGGATCTGAGTGAGCAGGAGTTCATGGCGATGACAGACAACGTGGTTCAATACCTGCGACAGAACAACCTGGAAGTGGAGACGCGCGACAAACCGAATCCGCACCTGACTGCCTTTCGCCGTAACCTCTACTTCCCTCAGATGCTATTTAATTTAGGCATGACGGGCCATAAGGAAGAGCGACTTCTGATAAAGATTGAGGCGCAGGACCAAGGGGTGAAATATCTGCCCACCCCAGCGAACATCAACAAGATGGGTTTCTTTTTCAGAGTTCAGATGCCACCTCTGGATGTGTTATGTGCCATGAAATTCGCCGCAATCCTTTCCCGTCAGAAGGGACGCGACTTCTACGACACCATCTTCCTCCTCTCCAAGACCAAACCTAATCTGCCCTTTCTGCAGGCAAAAACAGGCATAACATCTTTAGAAGAGCTGAAGGTCGTCATTGCAGAACGGCTGAAGGAGGTGGATCTCAACCAAAAAAAGCGCGATTTCATGCACTTGCTGTTCACCGAATCCAACGCTGGCAGAATCTTGCAATTCCCGGATGTTGTTACGGCGATAATGTGACATGGGACTGGCATCTGTCACGAAGATATTACCGCTTTCATTATTACCAGCGGATTGTGGTTGTCAATGGCGAGGCGTGTTTCGGAAACAAGCGTCATACCGACTTCATGGACGGAATCGGCAAACAGACGACAGCTGTCGTCGCTAACGGCATTGAAGACGAGCGTGGCACCTGACGGCATGAGGGGATGGAGGCGGAGGATGATTTCGCGGAGCTTACCCCCATGCCCGCCTATGAACACGGCATCAGGTTGAGGCAGGGATTCAAGGTCTGCTTCCAGCACATCGCCCATCACAGTACGGATGCCAGGTGTGCCGTGCCGACGGCTGTTCAGCATCATCAGTTCCTCACACTCTGGGCGCACCTCGAAGGCCGTAATCCCCAAATGGGGAAACTGCAGCTTGGCCTCGATGCTGACGCTGCCCGTACAGAAACCCACATCCCACAACTGATGACGATGACGCAAATCGAGCAACGACAGGGCCAAAAGCCGTGCGGGCATCTTGGTAATCATCCGCTCACGTCCGTCGAGCAGGTGGAACTCCTTTTCAGGTATCCCGAAGGGACGCGGACGAACAGCCGTCTGCTGCAAAATGACGCAGTTGGGAGAGGAGACGGATTGGAGATTGAAAATTGAAGATTGAAGATTGAGGGTTGAAGATTGGGGATTGAAGGTTGAGAGGTCAACCCACCCGACTCGCTCTGATTCGGCATTGCCCAACCGCTCTCCCACAGCCATACGATAATAACGGTCGAAGCCATAGTCTATCATGCGCTGGGCGATGGCCAGAGGTGAACGATGGTGGTCTGTGAGACAACCTATCAGACGCTCACCACGGATAAGAGCCTCATCAAGTGCATCCCATGGTCGCCCCGTGAGCGACACCATGCACATATCCTGATAAGGTAAGCAAAGGCGATGGGCCAACAACTGAAGGGAGTGGAACGAGGGATAGATGGTCAATTGCCAATGGGGACGCTCGCGCAGTACCGTAGCAGCAAAGCCATAGAAAAGCGGATCGCCCGAAGCAAAGATGACGAGACTACCTGACACCTCGTCGTATTGCCTGAACACGTCGGAAAGAGGTACGGTAATGTCAATCCACTTATAACCCACAGGCAGACGCGAGGCCATGATTTCGCGATGACGTCGGCCTCCCGAGAAAACATTTCCACGGGCTATCGCAGCCTCAACTTCGGGAGGAAACCACGGCGTAGCGCTATCACTAATTCCTATGATTGTACAGTTCATAGTTCCTTATTCCTCATTCCTAATTCCTAATTCTTCTATTTTTCAAACGTCTCTCCCGGGCATGAGGCTGGCGGCATCGTCGTAGGTGAGGATGCTGTTGACCAGCGTGGCAGCCAGCGTGCTGCCTCCCTTGCGGCCTTCTATCAGAAGCTTGGGGATGGCCGTGAGCGTTTTGGCGGCGTGCTTACTCTCCTCCACATGGACAAAGCCAACAGGGGCTCCGACAATACCTACAGGACGGCACTTCCCCCCTCGTACGAGACGACATAACTCCAGAAGGGCGGTGGGGGCGTTACCAATAGCAAAAAGAACGTCCTCTGGATGTTCGTCGACTGCCACACGAATGCCCGCCTGGGCACGGGTGAGTCCTTCACTACGGGCAAGCGCCTCAGCACGAGGATCGCTAAGATAGCATTTTACTTCAATACCTAATCGCTCGAGTGCCCCTTTACGGATGCCGCTTGCAACCATCGTGACATCTGTGACAATGGTTGTTAAGCGGCCTTTGGAAATCTGTTCATATAGCCGTTCGGTAGCTCCCTCGTCCATCCAAAGAAGACGTTCCATCTGGAAATCTGCCGTGGTGTGGATGGCATGAAGCAAGGGCCACAAGCGCCATAGGGGAACGTCGGGGTGGCGTAATTCACGACGAATCGTGGCAAACGACTGCATCATGATGCTTTGACCGACTTTCAGGCTGTCAGACTGTTGAGATTGAAGATTGGAGATTGAAGATTGAAGATGAATCTCTGATTCTTTGTTTTTACCATCATCTGTTAGTCTGTTAGTCTGACAGTCTGACAGTCTATTATAATACCCTCGCGGAGTGATGAAATGTCCCTGCCATGTGTATGACTGGCTATTGCCAATGATAACGATGGTGAACATATCCACCTCGTCGGGATTAAAATCACTCAGGGTGGTGACAACGGAGTGCTGCCCCTCGCGCCCAGCCTGACGGACATAGCCCACTATGGTGTCGGCGCTACGACTCTGGAGGAAGATTTCTTTCAGGCGATGCAGCTGCCAATAACGGTCGTTGCTGCGAGGATTATAGATAGCGGTTACGAAATCGGCAGTTGCAGCGGCTCGGATGCGACGTTCAATGACAGCCCAAGGTGTCATCAAATCGCTGAGGGAGATGACGCAGAAATCGTGGCTGACAGGAGCGCCAAGCAATGCCGCAGCCTTCTGAAAAGCACTTATCCCAGGGAGAGGGATTATTTCAACATCGGTATTGCGGAGGCGTTTCATCTCGTAGATAAGTGACGTCATGCCATAGATGCCGGCATCGCCACTGGAGATGACACATACCGTCCGTCCCTCTTCAGCATAAAGAAATGCTTGCTCGGCACGTTCCTGCTCATGCTTCATGCCTGTGTCAACGCAGATAGCATCTGAACGAAGCCACCCTGTAATATAGGGGAAGTAACGCCGATAGCCGACAATGACATCACTCTCGCTAATAGCCTGCTGAACGGCAGGGGTAACGTCTTCGGGGCTACCCGGTCCTATGCCTGCAACGTAGATTCTCATTCCCTTATCTTAATTGACCTGTTTATTATCAATACCGCAAAGCGAAGCTCGCATAGAACGAACGGCCTGGGTTGATGGTGGCGAAGTTGGAGTTCCAATAGGAGCGGTCGCAGGCATCAAAGAGGTTTTCTATACCCAAGCCGGGTTCGAGGGTGCAATGCGGGAGGTTGATGATGTGCCGGGTGTGCAAATCCCATTGGCTGTAGCCTGGAGCATAGCCGTAGGTGCTGCTATAGCGCTGGCCCTGCATGTGTCCATCAAGACTGACGCAGAGGTGATAGTCGCCCCACGTCTTGTCCCATGAGGCCAAGACGTTTCCTACGTGGCGGACGGACTTGTCAACAGGGTTTACCGTAGTAACATAGGTTTGCGAGGCTACGTCAAGCGTCTTCGTCTCGGCGTGAGAGTCGGTGAACGTGTAACCTCCGCCCAGGGTGAAGCCTGCAGGGAGCATCCACTTGATATTAGCACTAATGCCGCGCAAGGTAGCACGGTCGATGTTGTCGCGACGGCGCAGGGTGGTCCATCCTTCCTCCACCAACTGGGTGAGATGGGTATCAGCTTGAATCTCGGCTGCCGTGAGGGTACGGTAGTTTATCATGTCGCGGATATCGTTGATGAATCCGCTGACGCTAATCGTAATGGAACGACCGGTATATTCGGCGTTGACGTTCCAGAAGTTGCTACGCTCAGGACGTAGCGATGTGCCAGGAAGGGTATAGCGGCTAGTGGTCTTCGCCTGATCGGTGGCATAAAGCTGCGAAAGGGTGGGGGTACGATAGCCTCCTGCATAGCTGGCACGCAGACGGAATCCACCCAGATAGCCAAAGAGCCCTACGCTGGGGGTGACGGCTGAGCCAAAATGAATGTTATAGGTGTAGCGCAGTCCAGCCACAGCCTCCAAGCCGTGGAAGAGACGTAGCTCGTCTTGTGCAAAGAGGTTGTAGGTGCGGGTTTGCTCGCCTGCGATGCCAT
>JAEEGJ010016110.1_pt1 | contig 17261 bp, 12 predicted proteins | sample 8958761 | NCBI WGS metagenome assembly JAEEGJ01 (sample SAMN16246546, study PRJNA631951) | gut metagenome | biome: gut microbiome; feature: rumen; material: RS-attached | host: Bos | place: Iran: Karaj | collected 2018-10 | reverse complement strand
GGTGAATTCAACTTCGGTTGTTCTGAAGCTTATATCATTAGAGATGGTAAGATTGCTGAACCAGTTAAAGGTGCAACCTTAATTGGTAAAGGTTTTGAAATCTTAAAGAAAATTGACATGATCGCTAACGACTTAGATTTAGCCCAAGGTATGTGTGGTGCTTCTTCTGGTTCTATTAGAACTAACGTTGGTCAACCAACATTAAGAGTTAGTGAAGTCACTGTCGGTGGTAGAGGAGGAGAATTAAAGTAATATGGGTAAATATGATAAGTTTTTTGCTTTAGCAAAAGAAGCGGGACTAGAACAAGTTGAACTCTCTATTTCCGAATTCCATAGTTTAAATATCTCCTTATTCCATGGAGAAGTCGATGAATATAAAGATAACAACGGCTACGCAATCGTTGCTAGAGGTATCTTAAACGGTAAATGTGGTTCTGCATCATGTGATGTTTGGAATAAAGATAAAGCGGCTTGGTTAGTTAAAGAAATCGTCGCTAACGCTAAAGTCATTGAAAATGATGATCCTATCTTTATCTTCAAAGGTAGTGAAAAATACCACAAAGTTAATACCTATAATAAAGACTTAGAAAAAGTCTCCATCGATGAAAAGATGAAGAACCTCTATGCTTTAGAAAAAGCCTTAAAGGGTATTGATAAACGTATTGTGGAAGTTGCAGGTACTGAATATAGCGAATCCACTGAAAAGCACACATTAGTGAACTCTAATGGTCTTAACTTAGTGCAAAAAGCTAACTACTTCACATTTGTTGGACAATGTGTCGCTAAAGAAGGCGAACAAACAAAATCTGGTTATGACTTCTTCTTAGGCAATAAATTCGAAGAATTCAATCCTGAAGAATTCGCTAAAAAGATTGTTAAATTAACTGTTGATCAATTAGGTGGTGAAGCCTGTGAATCTAACAAATATAAAGCAGTCTTACATCCAGATGTTGTTACAAGCTTAATGAGAGCCTATATTGGCCATGCTAATGCAGAAGAAGTTCAAAAGAATTCTTCCTTATTCATTGGTAAGATTGGCCAAAAGATTGCTTCCAGTAAAGTCACAATTGAAGATAAACCACTTCAAAAGAATGTCTTTGCTAGATGGTTTGATGATGAAGGCGTTGCTACATACAATAAACCAATCATCAAAAACGGTAGATTGGAAACATACTTATATAACTTAACCATTGCCGCAAAAGCGGGTGTACAAACAACCGGCAACGGCTATGGTGGCGGTTCTAAACGCGGTATTGCTTCTTCATTCTTATCACTTAAACCAGGTAAGAAGTCATTAGATCAATTATTCGAAGAAGTTGGTAATGGTGTTTATATTACTGATGTTTCTGGTTTACACGCTGGTTTAAATCCACAATCTGGTAATTTCTCACTTCAATCCACTGGTTTCATGATTGAAAATGGTAAGAAAGGTAAACCATTAGATTTAATTACTGTTTCTGGTAACTTATTAGAAATCTTCAAAGATGTCTTAGAAGTTGGTAATGATGTTACTGTTTCACCTTCAGGTGTTTCCGCTGAATCATTATTAATTAAGAAGATTGCTGTCTCAGGAAAGTAAGCATTAATCAAATTAAATTAGACCGTAGTAAATACGGTCTTTTTTTATATGTTTCCTACGTGTATAATTAGTGGGCTATGAAAAACAAAAAGATATTAACATTTTTAACAGCCATCGCTTTTATTGTGAGTGGCTGCACTGGTAATACACAATCTTCAAGTATTGCCCCAAGTACTCCAAGTACAACAAGCGAAGTAAGTAGTAATCCAAGCAGTGATACTTCTACTTCCACAAGTTCTGCAGATTCTACGTCTGCTACAAGTAGTAACACTTCTACATCCACTACTACAAGTTCTTCTACAACAAGTAGTAGTAGTTCTGCTCCTAGTAGTTCATCTTCCACCACTAGTTCATCCTATATACCTAGTGGAGATACTACATGGAACATTAATATTTCCTTAAGAGGTGCAGAATTTAGAAATGCCTTACAAAAAATTATGGCAGGTAAAAAGACCAAAATAATTTCGTACAGTGAATGTTTAGGCGTCGGCGCTAGAGCAGCGGCATATCCAAACGCCAATTCATCAACATTCGTGCCTTTCTATCATGATTCTACTTTAATCACCACTACTAGTGAATGTAATAGAGAGCACACTTGGCCAAATTCCAGAGGAAGTGGAGAAACTGGTCCAGGTGCTGATCCATTTATCATTAGACCAACATTAAAGAGTGAAAATAGTGACCGTTCAAACTATTTCTATGGTACTAGAGGTAAATCTAATAAAGAATGGGATCCAGCATCATGTGGTTTTGAAGCCGCACGTGGTGAATCCGCTAGAGTAATTCTTTACGCTGCTACTATGTACTATAAGAGCCATGGTTTCTCACTCTCTAATAATCCACAAGATGCCACTAGTTTAAAGACAATGGGCACTCTTTCTAACTTATTAGCGTGGAATACTACATATGCTCCAACACCAATTGAAATCCAAGTTAATAACTATTTAAGCAATAATGGTTATGGTCGTAATCCATTCGTTGACCACCCAGAATATGCTTCTTATATTTGGAATAATAACGGTTTAATCGGTGGAGAAATCCCACCTGATCCAGGTGATTTCGCTAATGGCTTAAATAGAGAAAGTTCACTTGCTAACTTAAATGGTAATAACTACGTTATTGCTTCAAGTGACTCCAATGCATCATTTGCCTTCTTCGCGATGGATAATGAAGCTAAGTCCAGCACCCTTCCTTGGTATATTAAGCCAATCGGCTGTTCAGTGAATGATGATAAAACCAAATTGATCGCCAATGACGGTGCTACCTTGAAATACTATAAGTTCATCAAACAAACGGATGGAAATTACTACATTCAAAATAAAGAAAATGGTAAATATATATTTGGCTATATCGATGGTACTCACTACAGCATTGGCTTAGGCACCACTCCTACTAATAATGGTAGCTTATCATGGAATATCACAACATCTAACAATGGCTTCGTGATGAAGAACGCTGCTAATGTTTATTTAGAATATTACAACGGCTCATTCTGTGGTTATAAGAGTGCTCCCTCTGTTCCAATCTATTTATATCATTAATGAATATATTAAAAGCGCCCATCAAGGCGCTTTTTCATTCATCTAATATATTTGTTTATTTTTCAGCAACTTGAAGCTTGTAACCATCTAATTCCCAATCTGGATGGGCTTTACAAACTCTATCTAATGCTTCATTAAATAATGTGATTTCAGTTTGTTGTCTATTTTTAGGAGTGTGTTTGAATGCGCGGTAGACATTATTTAAAGCAATAATACATTCACTTCTAGATTTATCTAATAAACCAGACATTAATAAGTAAGCACGAATGGAGGCCATAGAGACATCGTTAGAGATTTCTCTTCTTTCAGAAACTGGGACTTCTTTATCGTAATAAGCTTTAGCTTCTTCTAAATTTCTAGTAATTAAGTTGATATAAATCTTTTGCGCTCTAGCGCGGATATATACTTTAGCGTCCACACCATCTTTAGCAGCGATAATCTTATCTAAGATTTCTTCTGCAGCACTATATTCTTTTTTATCTAATAAAGCATAAACTTTGTTTAAGTTAAGATCAGCGGTGAAGTTAGTGATTTCATCAAAGATTTTAACTTCAACATCTTGATTGCCTTGTTGGATTTCATATTCCACTCTTAAGAGTTCATTAAAAGCGGCTCTATTTTTAGGATTAGAAACCATTGTTAAACGATAGCCATCAGTAATGGAATCAATACGGAAAGGTAAGATGTTATAAACAAGAATTACTAAACCAATCGCACCAACGGTGAGAACAAAGTAAGCAACATCTGTTAAAGCTTTATTACTAGAATTCTTAAATAAGGTGAAAACCACCATGACTGCAATTGCTTCGATGATGAAGAATAAAGAACTAAATAAGAGATATGGGTATGGGTTTGCTTTATCTTCCATCCCTTTCTTTGGAACAATTTTAGTTTCACCAGTTAAGCCATCAAAAGAAGCAAAACGGACTTTTCTTTTACCTTCTTCTTTATAAAAGCATAAACCAAGGATTGTGACACTTAAGATTTCATATTTACCCACTTTAGCGCCTAATACGTGTCCTAATTCATATAAGCAAGCATTAAATATTGCGCCTAAGATAACCGCTCCAGCGACATAAAGAATATAGGCAAAGCCATTCCAAACACCATTAAGAGCGCTATCTGGGTTATGCGCTTGTAAAACGGTAATACCAAAGACAATCGCTAAGGCAATGATTACTAAATAAATAATTAGTCCTAATACATCTTCTTTTTTCATGAAGATTTCCTCCTATAGGCAACTTTCAATAATTGTTTGCACCACTTCAGAATCCATATTCTTTTTAGGGTGTTCAATTACTCTAGTGCCATTATTCGTCACAATGTTAACTATACGCTTAATATCAACATTTTTAATACCTAAATCTTTAAATGTTAAAGGCATATCTAAAGAAGCGAATAATTTTTCGATTTCTTTAATGCCCGCTTTAGCGTTTTCCATTTTGTCTTTTTTATGTAAATCAAAGACATTCATGGCTAGTTTATTAAATTTATCAACATCGTAATTAACATAGTATTTAGCCCAGGCTGGGAATAAGACTGATAAACCCGCAGCGTGAGCAACTTCTGGATAGACACCAGATACAGCGTGTTCTATTTGATGGACGAATAGTAACATCTTCTTACCAATACTGGTTAAGCCATTATGTGATAAAGATGACATGAGCATTAAGACCGCTCTTGCGTCATAATCAGTAGGATTTTTATCCACTACTTTTGCGGCTTTAATAACGCTTCTTAATAAAGCTTCAGCAAATCCATCCGCTGGTTCATTATCACTAGATGTATGGAAATATCTTTCTAAAGTATGCATCATGATGTCAACGATGCCATAGGCTGTTTGTACTCTAGAAACACTATATGTGAGTTTTGGATTTTCAATCGCAAATACTGGTCTAACAATATCATCGTTAAAACCCATCTTAATTTGTTTTTCATCATCTTGAATAACACAAGAATTAGATGTTTCACTACCAGAGGCAGCTATAGTTAAGATCACGCCAATTGGTAAGGCTTTCTTTGGTTTAGCGATATGTAAATTGAAATCAAAAGAATTACCAGAATAGAAATAACCAACAGCGATGTTTTTCGCAGTATCAATAACTGATCCACCACCGATAGCGAGTATTAAGTTAGGGGCAAAAATACGAGCTTCTTCAATACCCTTATGGCATAAATCAATCGTTGGGTTAGGTCTAACACCTTCCAAGATTTGGTATTTGACACCTTCTTTATCAAGTGATTCAGTGACTCTACTTAAAAGACCATTTCTTTTAACAGAACCTTGACCAATAACGATATAAATTCTTTTGTATCCACCTTGTGAGCAAATTTGTCCAATTAATTCTTCTTTGTTATTACCAAAGTAAATCTTTGTGGGACTGACAAAATCAAAATCAATCATGTCTATTAGTCCTCCATCTATAATCTAGTAAATCTAATATTTCTTTTCTCATATTTTCATCGTTTTCAAAACAGAAACAGGCTAATAAGCCACTTAATGTTTTACTCTTATGTGTTGATAAGTAATAAACAATACTATTGGAATAGGCAAACGCTCTAAAGCGAACAATATTCTTCTTTTCATTAGCGCTTATTCTTTTACTTTCAGCAATGTTATTAATGAACTTCGTGAAGCATTTATAGCAGGTATTATAAATAAATTCGACAAATAGATCTTTACCTGCAGAGTTAAGTGTTTCATCGATGAATCTTTCGTTCTTTAAATAATAATCAAATATGGCTGTAGCCATTTCTTCAGAATGGTTAACAGCGTCAATACCTGGAATAGTTTCATTAAGGAACACTAATGCGAGTAAGTCATAAATATCATGGAAGTGATAGTAAAAAGTCTGCCTATTGACTCTACAACGGCGTGTTAAAGCCGCCACAGATATTTCTTCAAGTGGCATTTCTGACATCATGTTTTTTAATGCTTCTGCAAAACGATGTTCGGTTTTCACTACTTCTTACAAACCTCTTTAGCTATCTCTGCACCAACAGCAGCGTTATTAAGGATTAAGTGGATATTACTTTCTAATGATTCTCCACCTGTTAATTCCACGACTGTTTTTAATAAGAATGGTGTAATTTCTTTGCCTTTGACACCTTGTTCATCAGCCATTTTTAACGCTTTTTCAATAGCGTTATTTATTATATTATCATCCATCGCGAATTCTTGAGGAATTGGATTTGTGATTAATATACCACCTTGAAGATTATTTTTCCTCTTTTCATAAATGATAGAGGCAGCTTCTTTAGGATCTTTTATTTCGTAATCAACGTTTAAACCAGAGTGTCTACTATAGAAGGCTGGTAATTCTTTTGTTTGATAGCCTAATACTGGGACGCCCATTGTTTCTAAATATTCTAAAGTACGTGGTAAATCTAAGATTGCCTTAGCACCTGCACAAACGACAGTGACGTTGGTCTTAGCTAATTCTTGTAAATCTGCAGAGATGTCCATGGAATCTTGAGCACCTCTATGAACGCCACCGATACCACCAGTAACAAATACTTCAATACCAGCTTGGTTAGCAAGAATCATTGATGAAGATACTGTTGTGGCCGCCCATAACTTTTTAGCGTATACCACTGGTAAGTCTCTTCTACTTGCTTTACCAATATTCTTATTCTTACCAAATTGTTCAATTTCTTCAGGTGTCATACCAACGATAGGTTCACCATCAATAATGCCAATAGTAGCAGGTACTACACCATGCGCTCTAATGACTTCTTCAACCTTTAAAGCGGTCTCCACATTCTTAGGATAAGGCATACCGTGGCTAATAATTGTGCTTTCTAACGCCACGACTGGCTTATTATTTTTTAATGCTTCTAATACTTCTGGATTAATCTTCATATTGTTCTCCCTTTCCAAAAATTTGATATAAAGCGCTATATAAACCGATTAACACAATCACAATAATTGTGGTTATTAAATATGTTGGTCCATTCATTTCCATAAATGGCACACCAAATAAAGGATCAGCTTTATGAGATGTGTAAGAAATAATAGCAGAAGTCACTAGGCAAATAATAGCGATAAACGCTATTGTGATGACTATGACTCTACGATATCTATTAAGAGGATGACAAATCTTATATAAAACAGGAACGCTTAAAGCAGTGAAAGCAATCATGCTCATTGCGATTGCAGTATTAACATCATAGATACCAAAACTAACAGTATCATTACGTTGCATTGTATAGAGGATGAATATTGTTAAAGCGGCAATAAACATCATAAAAGCTCCTGGTAATGATATCTTCAAGATATTAAATAAGAATTTACCTTTAACTTCATTACGGCCTTTATCAATCATTAGTAAGATAACTACCACTACATCGATAAGAGCGTCCATCACAAAATAACGATATAAGCCAAAAGGATTATCAAACGCTTTAGTGTTGTATCCAATTAATAACATCACGGTTAAGAATACCGCTAGGATGGCTTTAGTAATTAGGAATAGACCTGCTCTATGTAAGTTGTTATTTATTCTGTTACTTTCTTTTAGTGATTTTGAAAAGTCATCAAAGTCTTCATTGATATAAATAACTTTTTCACCTTTATTTTCTAATGCTTCGATAATTGCATCTTTTTCTTCTCTACAAGCATCAGCGAAGACAACATATTTATCAACGTTACCTTCAATCTCTCCAATAACTACATTTTCAAAAGATACTTGTCTATTAACATTTTTCACCCCAGCATCATAAGCAACATTAGAGGCTTTAAGAAGGCTATCACGAGAAACAACTTTGACATTAATATGACGTTCATTTAACCATTCAATCGCAGACTTCATTGTTTCTCTAACGTGTTCTTTGGTGACGATTAACGCTACTGCTTCTAAATCATTTAAGTTTTCAACAAAGCTTTGAGCAAGAACATAAACATCTTGTCCTTGTTTAATATATTCTTCACATCTTTTAAGAATGGATTCTTTATTTTTAATGGAGATGTTATTGATTAAACCAATAATATAAGTCTTTCCACTTTTAAAAGTTGCACCCATTGAACGGGTTTCATAATCAAATGAATGAACTTTCTTTACTTCCGCACTTTGGGCGAAATCATATTGTTTCTTAAGTGCGTTCCATAAAGGATTTCTTTCATCAACTGCATTTAAAACATTAGAAATTATTTGTGATATTTCTGATTCATTATTTTTCTCATCTAGAATGACTAATTGTTTGATAATTAATTCGCCATCACAAAGAGCGTTTTCTTTATCAAAGCAAACTGTCGTGGCTTGTGAAAGCTTTATAAACGCAAAGGGATTATTTATTTTATTACTCATACGCCTACATACATCATAAAAAAACTTGGACTTAATTTCCAAGTTTATTTTATAACTAGTTACTTTCTTTTACTTTTGAAATAGTTTTTGATGATATCCGCGCATTCTTTTTCAAGAACGCCTTTAACTACTTCTGGACGATGATTGATATTACTAGCTTCTAAGATATTAATTGATGAGCCAAATGCCCCACCTTTAATATCAGGAGCGCCATATACCACTCTTTTGATACGAGATTGAATAATTGCGCCTGAACACATAATACATGGCTCTATTGTCACATATAGCGAACAGTCCACTAACTGCCAGTCATTTACTACTTCACTAGCCTTTTTAATTGCTAATGTTTCAGCGTGACCTAAAGGATTATGAGATTTATCTCTTTGGTTATGACCTCTTGCAATGATTTGATTATCCTTAACAATGACACAACCAATTGGTACCTCATCTTCTAATCTGGCTAGTTCGGCTTCTTTTAAAGCCTCTTTCATGAATTCAATGTCTTTATCCATCATATTAATAAACCACCGCACATGAACATAATACTTAAGGCTGCTACATTCCTGTCCTGACCTGGTTCGCAAATATTCATCGCGATGGCGAAATGATTATAGCACTTATTACTGGTAATAAAAAGGACACAAATTAATGTGTCCATTTTGTTTATTTTTTAATTGGTTTTAAGACTTCAAGTCCGCCCATCCATGGTCTTAAGACTTCTGGAATAACGACTGAACCATCAGCTTGTTGGAATTGTTCAAGAATGGCTGGGAAGATACGAGAAGTAGCTAAGCCAGAAGCATTTAATGTATGTACATATCTGGTCTTACCTGTGGCGTTATCTCTATAACGGCACATTGTTCTTCTTGCTTGATAGTCTCTAGCGTTACTAGCGGAACTAACTTCTTTATAAATACCCATACTTGGTAAGTAGACTTCAATGTCATATGTTCTCGCCATAGAGTGAGAAATGTCACCGGCGGCTAATTTACTGACTTGATAATGTAAGCCTAAGCCAGCCACTAAAGCTTCTGCTTTTCTAACTAATTCTTCGAAAGCGGCATCACTATCTTCTGGTTTGGTATATTGGACCATTTCGACTTTGTCGAATTGATAACCACGAATCATACCTCTTTCTTCAGTTCTATAGGAACCAGCTTCTCTTCTATAGCATGGTGTATAAGCGAAGAATTTCTTTGGTAAATCTTCTTCTTTTAAGATTTCATCACGATATAAATTCACTAAAGCTGTTTCGGCGGTTGGGAGTAAGAATCTTTGTGGTTCTAAGCCTTCAAGCCAGAAGACATCTTCTCTAAATTTTGGGAATTGACCCGCACCGAAACCTGAAGCTTCATTTAATAAATGTGGAGGAAGGATGAAGGTATAGCCATCTTTTAAGTGTGTAGTGATGAAGTAGTTAAGTAAAGCCCATTCAAGTTGCGCACCTAAATTTGTATAGATCCATGCACCACGTCCCGCAATCTTAGCGCCTCTATCATAATCAACAAGGCCTAAAGAAGTGGCTAATTCAACGTGATCCTTAAGTGGAAAATCAAATTCTGGTTTCTTGCCAAATGATCTAATTGGCTTATTGTTTTCTTTACCACCACCTAATAAGTCATCATCAGGAATGTTTGGTAATTCCGCTAAGAAGTTGAAGATTTTATCTTCTAATTCTTTAAGTTCTTTATCACTTTCTGCATTAGCAGCAGCGATTTCTTTAACTTTAGCGAAGATTTTAGAAACGTCTTCCCCGTTCTTTTTCGCTTGTGGAACACTCGCGGATAATCTATTCATTTCCGCTTTGTTACCTTCAACGAATTGAATTAATTCTTTCTTTCTTTTATCCCAAGCTAATAATTCAGTAAAATCAGCATCCCATAATTTCTTTTTAAGTGCTTCTTTTACAGCTTCAGGATTTTCACGAATACGATTAATGTCTATCATAACCTTTTCTCCTATTTATTCTTTATTAATGAATTATATATATTCACTAATTGATCTCCAAATTTTTGTAAACTGTGTTCAGAAACTTGTTCATAAGCTTCTTGTGTTGTTGGTTGAATTTCTCCGTTTAAATAATCTAAGCAAAGGGAAGTAAGTGTTTCAGAGAACTGTGCAATATAAGCAGTCTTTTCATTCTTTAATAATTCTGGGAAAATGGAAGACTTTCTCACGATTAGCTGACACTTAGCCGCCATCGCTTCTTCAACGGAGATAATACCAGCTAAATTATAGCCTGGTAACATAAAGACATCAGCGTTTAGTAATAAGCTACGGTAGATATCATCAGGCAAGATATTTTTGAAATGCACATTTTTAGGGGCATTTTTAATAATTGTCTTAGCTCTACCAACATTCAAATTAGTGGTCTCACTACCAACATAATAGAATACCGTATCGTCTCTTTTTGCTGCAGCGTTGATGAAGGCATGGATACCTTCTAAGTTATTATCATATTCCCCAACAGCGAGGACAATCTTCTTGTTTTTATCTTCTCTAAAGTAACGATAGAAGAGTTCTTTTTCATCATCTCTAGAGAAATTAAATCTCGCTAAGTTGATACCAGGAATACAAACTTCAATTGGTCTATCAACACCAGAAGCAATTAGAAATTCTTTCGCAGATTCAGTTGGCACTAAAACTAATGTGGCTTTATTGAGCATTTTTAATGCTCTATTTCTTAATGTTGTTGTTCTTTTACCATCTTTACTCTTATGAGATAAGAATCTCGCGGAAGGATCATCTTCCCCATATAAAGCAGAGACAATAACAGGAACATCTCTTTCAAGCGCAATGTTCAATTTACTTTCATCCTCAGGCGACATGAAATGCGCGATATCATAATCATCATAAATATTAGATGTATGAGTAGCGCCTACAACCTCGAGGGCACCTTTAATGGTTTTACGCATTCTAGCGCCCTCGTAGTTGTCATATTTTCTATTCGGTTGAAAATAAACTAGGACTTTCATAACTATTCGTTAGATTCGTTATTTTCAGTAGCGACTTGTTCTTGTTCTTGACCTTCTTCTAAAGGATCTTGAGTATCATCTTCTTCAAATTCGCCTTCTTCTTCATAAGGAACAACAGCGATAGAAGAGACTTTTTGTCTACCTTCAAGATTCAAGATTTTCACACCTTGAGTATTTCTAGAAGATTGTCTAACTTCGGATAAGTGAGTTCTAATGACGATACCATAGTTAGTAATAACCATTAAGTCATCTTCACTAGAAACAGAGCGGACGGTAACGATTTTGCCCACTTTATCAGTGGATTTAAGTGTGCTAACACCTTTCGCACCACGCTTTGTAATACGGTATTCAGAGAAGTGTGTCATCTTGCCGAAACCTTTATCAGTAACAACTAAGACTAATTCACCTTCGTATTCAGCGGTCACACCGACTGCTTCAACGCCTTCATCTAAATCAATACCGATAACACCACTTGCGGTTCTGCCCATTGGTCTAACTTCAGCGACTGGGAAGTTAACCATCTTACCTTCGCTAGAAGCAATACCAACGATGGTATCAACAAAGTAGGAACCGATATCTTCTTGTTTTGGTTCAGCGACTTCGTCGAATTTGGCAATACCATCTTCACCCATAGTCATGGTGTAGTATTTTCTTTCAGGATCAATGACACCATTAGCGACGGATTTTTCTTGAATTTCCTTAACGGCTAATAAGTTATCATCTTCTCTTAAAGTGATAGCGATCTTACCATTTTGTCTAATGGATTCGTATTCACTGATTGGTGTTCTCTTAACAATACCTTTCTTTGTGAAGAACATTAAATATCTATAATCGTAGTATTTGTTAACCGCGATAATGGATTTAACACTTTCACCCTTTTCGATATTGATTAAGTTAATGACTGGGATACCTTTACCTGTTCTTTGATATTCAGGAATTTGGTAACCACGAATACGATAAACTTTACCTAAATCTGTGAAGAAGAGTAAGTCAGTATGTGTTTCGGTATAAACCATTAATTCAACGACGTCGTTTTCATTTAATGATGCACCACGGACACCACGACCACCTCTGTGTTGTGCTTTGAATTGATCAACGCTTAAACGTTTAACATAACCACCTCTAGATAAGGTAACAACGATATCTTCTTGTGGGATTAAATCTTCATCATCGATATTCGCGGCAACGTTAGAGATTTCTGTTCTTCTTTCATCACCGAATTTCTCTTTAATTTCTTCTAATTCTTTAATAACGACTTCGATTTCGTTTTCTCTAGAAGAAAGAATGCGTTTATATTCAGCAATGTTGAGTTCTAATTGATTACGTTCAGCAATTAACTTATCGGTTTCGATACCTGTTAATCTACGCAATGTCATCGCTAAAATAGCGTTCACTTGTAATTCAGTGAAATCATATTTTTCCATTAAAACCTTAGTGGCTTCTTCTGGAGTGGAACTTTCTTTAATGATATCAACGATATCATCGATGTTATCATGACACTTGATTAAACCAATGACGATATGGTCACGAGCTTCATCTTTTTCAAGTAAGAATTTTGTTCTTCTTTCAATAACACTGACTTGGAAGTCTAAGTAGTTTTGTAAAAGAACTGGTAAGGAACATACTTTTGGAGCGTTGTCCACTAAGCAGAGGTTGATAATACCAAAGCTCACTTGTAAGTTTGTGAGTTTATATAATTGGTTTAATAAAACTTCTGGAATAGCATCACGTTTAACTTCAATAACAACACGGATACCATCTTTATTGGATTCATCACGGATATCAGAAATACCTTCAATGACTTTATCACGGACTAAAGCGGCCATGTTTTCAATCATGTTAGCTTTGTTAATACCATAAGGAACTTCATCCACAACGATACGTTTTAAACCGTGTTCACCACGTTCTTCAATGTGGCATTTACTTCTAATAGCAATGCTACCTGTGCCTGTTTCATAGGCATCACGGATACCACTTCTACCTAAGATGATAGCGCCTGTTGGGAAGTCTGGACCTTTAATATATTCCATTAATTCATCAACAGTAATTTGTGGGTTTCTTGCAATAGCAATAACACCATCTATAACTTCACCTAAGTTGTGTGGTGGGATGTTGGTGGCCATACCAACAGCAATACCACTACTACCATTAACTAATAAGTTTGGAATTCTAGAAGGTAAGACAGTTGGTTCTTGGTCAACACCATCGTAGTTATCCATGAAATCAACAACATCACAGTTGATATCACGGACCATTTCTAATGCGAGTTTAGCCATTCTGGCTTCGGTATATCTATAAGCCGCTGGTTCATCACCATCGATAGAACCGAAGTTACCATGACCTTCAACAAGCATATATCTCATAGCGAATGGTTGGGCTAATCTGGCTAAAGCACCATAGATAGCGGAGTCACCATGAGGGTGATATTTACCCATAACGTCACCGACGATACGAGCACATTTCTTGAATGGTTTATCTGGAGTGTTACCAGTTTCACTCATAGAGTAAACAATACGTCTATGAACTGGTTTCATACCATCTCTGACATCAGGAATCGCACGAGCGACGATAACAGACATGGCGTAATCAAGGAAGGATTCTTTCACTAATGGAACGGTATCAACATCGGTTAAACCAGCGACGATACCAGCTTCAAGTTCTTGTTCTTCTTCAGCGGAAACTTCTTCAGTTTCTTCATCTTTGACTTCTTCGTCTAAGACTTTGTTTTCATCTTCTAATAACATAACTTGCACTCCTTTCCTTAGATATCAAGGTTCTTCACGAACTTCGCGTTAGCGTGAATGAACTCTTTACGTGGGTCAACGTTGTCACCCATTAAATCAGTGAAGATTTGTTCAGCGGCAATCGCATCGTTAAGAGTCACTCTAATCATCTTACGATTGCTTGGGTCCATTGTTGTTTCCCATAATTGTTCAGCATCCATTTCACCAAGACCTTTATAACGTTGGAATGGATAGCCTGGTTTTAATTTTAATTTTTGTTTAATTGTTTCTAATTGGTCGTCATTGTAGGCGTAATATTGCTTACCATGATATTCGACTTTATATAGAGGAGGTTGAGCGATATAAACGTAGCCTTCTGTAATTAAAGGACGCATAAATCTGTAGAAGAAAGTTAATAATAAGATACGGATGTGAGAACCATCAACGTCAGCATCGGTCATGATGACAATCTTATGGTATCTAATTTTACTTGTATCAAATTCTGGATCAATGCCACCACCGATAGCGGTAATCATGTTACCGATTTCAGCATTAGCAAAGATACGTTTAGCTTGAGCTTTTTCAACGTTAAGAATCTTACCACGCAATGGAAGAATGGCTTGCGTTTCTCTATTTCTACCGTTTTTAGCACTACCACCAGCGGAATTACCTTCGACGATATATAATTCACATTCTTCAGGATTTTTACTTGAGCAATCCGCTAATTTACCAGGTAATGTGTTAAGTTCAAGACCGCCTTTACGACGGATTTCTTCTCTAGCTTTTCTCGCTGCTAATCTTGCGTTAGCCGCTGTCACAATCTTCTCCATGATTATTCTAGCTAAGCGAGGATCTTCTAAGAGGAATCTATTTAATTGATCACCAACGATTTGAGAGACAATCTTACGAACTTCAGAGTTACCTAATTTTGTCTTTGTTTGACCTTCAAATTGTGGGTTTGGGTGTTTAACAGAAATAACACATGTTAAACCTTCGGTAATATCATCAACTGTTAAGTCATCTTCACCATCTTTTAAGAACTTGTTTTGTCTTGCATAGGCGTTAACGACTCTTCTAATTGCATCTCTGAAACCTGTTTCATGCATACCACCTTCATGGGTATGAACGTTGTTACAGAAAGAATAGACGTTTGATGAATAACCATCATCATATTGCATTGCGATTTCAGCATAAACATGGGCTTCACTACCACTGGCTAAAGTAATAGGAGCGGTGCCTTCGCAATAAATAACTTCGTCAAATAATCTTGTTTTGTGGTTATTGATGAATAAGACGTATTCTTTAATACCACCTTTGTAGCAGAATTCTTCATGAACTTTCTCAGGAGTTCTAGCGTCTTCAACAATAATCTTGATGCCTCTATTTAAGTAGGCAACTTGTCTCATTCTGTCACGAATGATTGTGTAATCGTAAACAGTTGTATCTGTGAAGATTTGCGCATCTGGTTTAAATGTAACTGTTGTACCATTTGCTTTTGGATCACAAGTACCGATTTTCTTTAAGTGTTCAACGATTTTGCCACCGTTAACGAACTTAATGTAGTAAACACCACCATCTTTATGGACTGTGACTTCACACCATTCAGATAAGGCGTTAACAACGGAAGCACCAACACCGTGTAAACCACCGGATACTTTATAACCGCCACCTTCACCGAATTTACCACCAGCGTGTAAGACTGTATAAACAGTTTCAACACCGGATAAACCAGATTTCTTAACCACGTCAACAGGGATACCACGACCATTATCAACAACGGTAATTGTGTCGCCTGGATTAATGGTGACTTTAACTTCGGTACAATAACCCGCTAAGGCTTCGTCGATTGCGTTATCAACGATTTCCCAAACGAGGTGATGAAGACCTGCACTTGATGTAGTACCGATATACATACCAGGTCTTTTTCTGACGGCTTCAAGCCCTTCTAAGACTTGAATGTTACCTGCGTCGTATTTTGCGTCAGCTTTTTCGAGTTGAACTTCTTCTTCATTCATCTCGGAGACATTAACTTCAGGAATTGGAGCGGTTTCTGGAGCTTTTATCTCTTCTACGACTTCTTTCTTTTCTTCTTCCATTAGAAGACCTCCTTTTCTTCTTGTTTTATTAATAAGTGATTACAGTCAGGAATGTCTAATTTCGTGGCGGTAATAAACACTTGATTAAACTTTCTTAAAAATTTGATTAGTCTTTCTTGATGCTTTTGATCTAGCTCACTCATCACATCATCAAGAACAATAATTGGCTTTTTATCCTTGTCTTCGATTAAGAAGTAAGGACTGAGTTTTAATGCGAGAGCGGCAATTCTGTTCTCACCTTGACTGCCAAACGTGGCAATATCACGTCCGTTTAGGCTGATAGAAATGTCTTCTCGATGAACGCCGATGGAAGTTTGCTTGTGTTTGAAATCGCTTTCCTCGGCGCGTTTGAATGCTTTTTTGGCGTTTTCATTGAAGTCAGCGTCATATGCTACAAATGGATAGTACTTAACTTCGAATGTTTCTTTGACGCCTGTGAGCGCGCGCGTTATTTTATTAAGGATATCATTGATATCCTTGACGTACATTTGTCTATAAGAGATGATTGAACCTGATAATTTCACCAGCATTTCTGTTGTGACATCGAGTAAAGTTCGATCTACTTTATCACTTTTAAGTAAATCATTTCTCTCTTTTAATACTTTGTCATAACGCGTGATGTAGTCTAAATACATCGCACTCTTTTTAGATATAGAAATATCTAAGAAATTTCTTCTATCTCTAGGTGGGCCACTGAAGAGCATCACATCTTTAGGTTGGAACAAAATGACGTTAACGCATTTTGATAGTTCAGATAACTTTGAAATGTTTTTGCCATTAATCAATATTGCGCGTCCATTTTTCGTAATATTGACTTTAATCTTTCTAGTTAGTTCTCCTTCCGAGATAGTTGCATTAATCTCTGCTCGTTCATGATTTCTTTTAATTAATTCACTATCTTCATTAGCCCTAAAGCTACGGCCTAAGGAAAGATAGTAGATTGCTTCCACAATATTGGTTTTACCGACAGCATTCTCGCCAGTAATAACATTCAAATTGTTAGAGAAATCAAAATTACGATAAGAGTGGTTACGGAAATTT
>JAEEGJ010016109.1_pt1 | contig 17262 bp, 16 predicted proteins | sample 8958761 | NCBI WGS metagenome assembly JAEEGJ01 (sample SAMN16246546, study PRJNA631951) | gut metagenome | biome: gut microbiome; feature: rumen; material: RS-attached | host: Bos | place: Iran: Karaj | collected 2018-10 | reverse complement strand
TTAACGAGAGCGATCTCTTCTCAAAGACACTTGGATCCATCATCGTTGCTATTCCTGCTGACGGCAATGCTGTTGATAAGGTTGAGATGGCAGGCGGTAAGTTCTTAGGTACCACAAATGATACAGGTGACTTCACATATGCGGGCGCTAAGCTGTCCTACAAGGATGCAGTTGAAGCATATGAAGGAAAGCTCGAGAGGATCTTCCCGACAGTTGCAAAGTCAGCTGAGATGCCTTTTGCAATCGACGTATATACAGCAGGCGAACCTAAGAAGGCCGCTCCGGGCGTGCTTAAGGGCGCTAAGCCTAAGGTAATCATTCCTGTATTCCCGGGTACTAACTGTGAGATCGATACTGCTAGAGCTTTCGAGAAGGCAGGTGCAGACCCTAAGGTATTCGTTATCAGAAACAGAACTTCCGAGGCTATTACAGAGTCACTTCAGACTTTGGCTAAGAACATCAATGAGAGCAACATCATCATGCTCCCGGGCGGATTCTCCGCAGGTGATGAGCCTGAGGGTTCTGCCAAGTTCCTCGCAGCTGCATTCAGAAATCAGTATGTAGTAGAGGCTGTTAGAGATCTCCTCTTCAACAGAGATGGTCTTATGCTCGGTATCTGTAACGGATTCCAGACTCTCATTAAGCTTGGTCTTGTTCCTTACGGTGATATCAAGGAGCTTAGTGCCGAGGATCCTACATTGACATTCAACAACATCGGCCGTCACCAGAGCATGTATGTTAATACTAAGATCATGTCCAACAACAGCCCTTGGCTCAACAAGGTTAAGACAGGCGATGTATTCTCTATTCCCGTATCACACGGTGAGGGTAGATTCGTAGCCTCCGATAAGATCATTAAGGAGCTTGCTGCCAACGGTCAGATTGCTACATGCTACGTAGATGATCAGGGATTGCCTTCTGCAACAACAGACTTCAATCCTAACGGTTCTGACTGTGCTATCGAGGGTATCCTTTCACCTGACGGAAGAGTATTCGGTAAGATGGGTCACTCGGAAAGATACGATATCGATCTTTGCAGCAATATCCCCGGACCCAAGGATCAGAAGATCTTTGAATCCGGCGTTGCTTACTTCCTCTGATGACAAGGGAACAAGTCTTACAGATAATGAAGGAACATGGTATTCTGCCTGAAGCGGGCTTCGGGCAGAATTTCCTTTGTGATGAGGAGATAATAAACGGCATTATCGAATCTGCTGACATTAAGCCCGGTGATACGGTTCTTGAGATAGGTCCGGGCATCGGTGCGCTCACACAAAAGCTGTCTCAGATGGACATCAACCTTAAGTGCGTAGAGATCGACAAAAGGCTCGTAAGCTATCTAAGGGGCGCTTATCCGGATATAGAGATAATCGATTCGGATTTCCTTAAACTTAAGGATTACGGCGCCAAAAAGATCGACGTGGTCATCTCCAATCTGCCGTATTACATCATGACGGACATCATGATGAAGGTCTTTGAAGAAGCGGTCAACGCAAGAACGATCGTCTATATGGTCGAAGAAGCTGCTTTAGACCGTATCTTATGCGAATCTTCGACAAAGAGTTACGGTCCTCTGGCAGTAGTGTCAGAGCTCTACGGTGCCATTCAGGTCCTTTATAAAGTTCCCGGAACATGCTTTGTTCCGCAGCCGAGGACGACATCCGCGGTGATCAGATTCCAATGCAGTGATAAAAGACCTGACAAAGAACTCATTGCTTTCATCAAGAAATGCTTTGCGCAGAGAAGAAAGACTCTTTCCAACAACCTTAAAGGCTGTGACAAGGATAAGCTTAACAACTGGGTAAAGGAAAACTTCATAACCGAAAGCATCAGGGCAGAGGCGTTAGAGCCCACAGACTTCAGGGATCTTTATAATGCTTTAAAATAAAATGTTATAATTAAGTGTTAAGTATAAGAACTAAGCAAAAACGGGGAAAAATCTTATGAGAAAATCCAACTCGAGCATCCTTGGCAAGTATTCTGACAGTTCAAGCAAGAGCAAATCTTCCGGAAAAGCTTCCGGGATCGTTGAGTATAAGCAGCTCTTCAAGGGTGAGATAAAGGCCAAGACCGTTACCGAGAAGAAGGTACAGACACTTGAAGATAAGATCGCTGCCCGTGATTACAGAGCAAACGAAGACAAGAAGAAGGATGAGGAATCCGCACAGATCACGATCGGCGGAATCCAGTACATCGTAAGATCTGAAGACGCAAGTCCCGACAGGATCCGCAAGGTAGGCGACTTAGCTGATGAGATCTACAAGGAAACACAGAAGAACAACCCTTATATCGCATCGCTCAAGACAGCCATTATGTCACTTTTCGAAGCGTGCGACAGGCTCATTACTTTAAGGGCGGAGAACAATGCCTTAAAGACTGAGCTGATGTATTACAAGCAGAAAGACAAACTTAACGAAGACAACGACAAGAACAAGCCTGAGCCAACACCGATGGAAAAGCTCGCAAGTGCTTCATCATCAATCGGAAAGAGCGTTTTGTTTTCACATATAAAAGATAAAGACGATGAGAAAAAAGATTGAATTACTGGCTCCCGCGGGCAACCTCGAGATTCTTAAGGCTGCCGTTGATATGGGAGCCGATGCCGTTTACTGCGGTCTTGGGCGTTTTAACGCCAGAGTCAATGCTGACAACTTTGATATCTATGAACTGGAAGAAGCGGCTGACTATGCACACCTTCGTTCATCCAAGGTATATCTGACTGTCAACACCCTGATGAACAACATGGAATTCGATGAATTCCTTCCCGATATCGCAAAATCCGTAGAGATCGGAGTTGACGGTCTTATCGTTGCCGACTGCGGTGTCCTTGCAAAGCTTGCTAAAGCTTTCCCCGATGTGCTCATCAATGCGAGCACGCAGATGAACGTATTCTCCGAAGATGAGTTCTACAATCTTTCAAAGCTCGGAGTAAACCGTATAGTCCTTCCGAGAGAGCTCACCATGGACGAGATCGCTTCGAGGACAGCCAAGGCAGCTAAATACGGAATGGATACCGAAGTGTTTGCTCACGGTGCCGTCTGCGTCTGTGTATCAGGCCTTTGTCTGTTCTCCGCCATGAACAAGAGCGGAACGCGTTCAGGCAACAGGGGAACCTGCGCCCAGCCGTGCAGGGAAGAGTACGCTCTTTTCAACGACGGCTTAAGACTCCGTAAAGGCCATCTGTTGTCACCGAAGGACCGTGACGTTACCGATTACATCGGCCGTCTGATCGATTCAGGTGTCGCGTCTTTAAAGCTTGAGGGCAGGATGCGTGAGATCAGTTATGTGAGATCTTGCGTCAGGGCGTACAGGACCATGATAGACGCATACTACGACGGAGTGCTTGACGAACCCCTCAAGAGGACCCTGCGTCAGGATCTTCTCATAAACTTCAACAGAGGCGGAAGCTATACTTCGCAGGCTCTTTCAGGCAACAAGGACAGCAGGCTCTTGTCAGGTGAATTTCCGGGCAAGTACGGACTTCAGATAGGCAAGATAATCAGGACTGACAGGGGAAGCGGAGAGATACGCATGAGCTTTGGCAGGAACCTTCCCGTACCTTCCAAAGGCGATTATCTCTCTATAAGGAAAGACAAGACAGTCGAAGTCTGCTCATTCCCGATCGGTAAGATGGAGGAGGCTCCCGATCATCTTAACGTCAAGGGACTTCATCCGGACATGTTCAGGAAGACAGAGCCCGGTATGGATGTGTTCCTGATGAACCACACCGAGCCTGTCTCAAGGGAAGAATTAAAAAGAACACCCATAAAGATGTCTCTTACACTCAAAGGCAGTTCCGCATCACTTGAAGCAGTCGTTACAGACGGTTCCTGTTCAGGCGTAAAAGCCGTATCCGTCCTATCACTTCCCAAGGATTATCAGGGCTCTGCTATCGATCCCGACAGGATAAGAACGCAGCTCAAAAAGACTCTGGATACGCCTTTTGAAGTCGTTGACGTTCAACTGGACGGTAATGCGGATTTCTATTGTCCCGTCAGCTTTATCAACGAATTGAGGCGCGAACTGATAAGTGTTCTTGAAGACAGGATAAGAACGCGTTTCAAGAGAAGCGGCGAATGCGTTATCGATTATATTGAAGCATCCAAAGGAACTTCCGAAGGAAAGACTTCTGTCATGTACACATATCCTTCGATCAGGCTTAACGAGGATATCTTAAAGAGCGGTGCGGACATTTACTGCATGAGCCTTTACGATATGGCGAATCCTGCTCTTCGCAAGACTGCCGTCTCATTCATCAAGGATGAGGGAGCTGAGCTCGCACTTATGCTTCCGGGCTTTTATCACGACAGGCTTATCAAGACAGTAAACGAGACTATTAAAGCCCTCAAAGACGAACTCGGTGATAAATTCACTTCGGTCATAACATCACAGCTTTTCGAGGATTCCAAGAAGTATAAAGATTTAGGACTTAAGAAGTATGTATCTTCTTCGGCGAACATATACAGCTCCGACTCGTTAAAGCTTGCCACGGGATACTGTGACGGACTTTTCATGTCATCCGAGCTTTCTGCTGAAGAGATTATGGACCTGGCTGATGCTCTTACAGGCACGGGAACAACGCTTATCGTCCATGCTGAAGGTGAGATACCCTGGATGCAGTCCGATTTCTGCTGCTGCGGCCAGAATGCAAAGGACTGCCATTTCTGCGAGAAACAGAGCGTATTTGCGCTTAACGGCGTATCGAGCACAGAGACCAGGTGCTATGCACTTCCTCACAGGGCAGACTGCTCATGCACTATCTACGGACCTTCCAGGAATCTCTGGCAGGATATGGACTATCCTGACTGTGATATAATCGTTAATCACACGTTCCTTCCGAAAGGAGAAAATAATGGCTGAGATCAAGATCGAGAAATGCCGTGACACGGCCGTAATACCTTCATATGCTCACGAAGGCGATGCAGGCATGGATATCTATGCGGCTGCCGACGTGATCGTTGAACCCGGCAGGAGCGTGCTTGTTCCCACGGGACTCAAGATGGCCATCCCGGTCGGCTATGAGGTCCAGATAAGGCCCAGGAGCGGTATCTCTCTGAAAACACCTTTGAGAGTACCCAATTCTCCGGGAACGATAGATTCAGGTTACAGAGATGAGGTAAACGTTATCATATACAACGCATCCCAGATGAACGAGTCTGAAAGCGGCGAGCCGTTCTCGCTCAACACAAAGGGATGCAGGCACGGTACATATAAGATCTGCACAGGTGACAGGATCGCACAGATGGTATTTGCCAAAGTCGAATCCTGCACGTTTGCTGAAGTAGATGATGTATCCGCGATAGGGGAGAACAGAGGCGGAGGATTCGGTTCGAGCGGTATCTGACGCTTCCGGACACGGCATATAGATGAAGATCACTAACGGAGATTTATACGTAGATTATAAGAAGACGAAGAAGAGGAGAAGAAACCCCTTCGCCGTCCGTGTTGCTCTGTTTCTGAGTATCCTGGCAAGTATCGTCATCGTCCTGATCACCATGACGGTATTATCTTCCAACAATCTTCTCAATATCGAGAAGACTTACGTTACCAACGTGCCTTCGAACATCCTGCCTTCATACAGCACCACGAGCTTTGAATCACTGGACGGTCAGACCGCTCTTCAGGGATGGTTTTTCAAGACATCCAACCCTATATCAACGATAATCGTCGTTCACGATACAGGATCCAACAGACTTCCGTTCGGAGTCGAAATGATCGATATGATCGAGAACTGGCTTGATAACGGCTATAACGTGTTCATGTTCGACCAGAGGCATTCGGGCGCATCCGCAGGCGATATCAGTTCCTACGGTTATCTCGAGTGGCAGGACGTATTGGGAGCGATCGCTATCGTAAGAAAGATCTCCGTCACGACCGACGTAATCCTTTTCGGAATCGGAACAGGATGCACGTCGCAGATCATCGCATATCAGAAGCTCCCGGCTCCCAACATCAACGATCTCGAGCGCAACAATTACCCCAAGAGCATCAGAGAGATAGGTTTTGACAGGTCCTATATCAAGGGCATGATCTTCGATTCTCCCGCAAAGACATCAGACGATTACATCAAACCCATTGTTGCACAGAAAGAGTTCATGGGTTTCCTTACACAGAACTTCGTTCCTTATGCGATAAGGGTATCCGCAGGCAGTGACAACGTAAATCTCGCAGCAGAGATATCAAGACTTCCGATGCCTGTAATGGTAATATACGGCGGTCACGACAACTTCGTGGGCGCTGACAAGATAGAACAGATAGTCAATGAGCGCAGCCGACTCAATCAGAGCCTTACAAAGAGCATCATGATCACCGGCGCCGGCTATCTGGAGGAATACTCGATAAACAAGAATGTATATATAGCAGCCGTACAGGACTATCTTGATACATTCTTCCTCATCAAGGATAAGAGAAAATGAAAGACGTTCTGGTACTTGGTATTGAGAGCTCGTGCGACGAGACGGCATGTGCGGTCGTAAAAAACGGCCGTGAGATCTTATCTGATGTTATTGCATCGCAGGCTGATTTCCACGAGCAGTTCGGCGGAGTAGTCCCCGAGCTTGCTTCAAGGATGCATGTCGATGCTGTCTATCCCGCCATCAGCAAAGCTCTTAAGGATGCAGGATGCACACTGGAAGATATCGACTGCGTCGCGGTCACATACGGTCCCGGCCTTGTAGGTGCCTTGCTCGTTGGTCTTTCAGCCGCAAAGGGACTTTGCGAGGTAACGGGGCTCCCTTTGGTCGGAGTCCATCACCTAAAAGGTCATATAGCAGCCAATTATCTTTGTTTTCCGGAGCTTGAACCGCCGTTCCTCTGTCTTTGCGTCAGCGGCGGCAATACCATGATCGTTCGTGTCGACGGCTATACGGACATGGATATCTTAGGCCGTACGAGAGACGATGCGGCAGGAGAAGCTATAGATAAGATCGCAAGAGTAATAGGCTTAGGCTATCCGGGCGGACCCAAGATGGACAAGGCAGGGCAGGGCGGAGATACCTCCAGATACCAGTTTGCCAAGACACATATGGCAGACACCCTGGATTTCTCTTTCTCGGGCATCAAGACATCTGCATTAAACCTGATAAACGGAATGAAGCAGAAGGGCGAAGAGATAGATGTAAAAGACTTTACGGCGTCTTACCAGCAGAACATCGCAGATATATTGCTGACTAACACGATAAAAGCAAGCGAGATGACCGGGATCGACAAGATCTGCCTCGCCGGCGGCGTATCCGCAAACTCGTTTCTGAGGACAGCTTTCGATAAGGCTGCGGCCGAAAAAGGTCTGAAACTTTACTATCCGAGCCTTAAGCTCTGCACGGATAACGGTGCCATGATTGCATCTGCAGGCTATTTCGAATATATTAATGGCACCAGAGACGGACTCGACCTGAATGCCTGCCCGTCACTCAATCTAAAAAACGGATGATATAAAATGCCTATACAGAAGGGAATAAAGATAATAGCAGAGAACCGCAAGGCCTTTCACGATTACTTTATCGATGAGAGGTTTGAAGCGGGCATAGCGCTTTCCGGAACCGAGGTTAAGAGCCTTAGGGCAGGGAAGGTGAATCTGCGTGATTCCTACTGCCAGGTCAAAGACGGCGAGATGTATCTTATCGGCGTTCATATAAGTCCTTATGAGCAGGGCAACAGGTTCAACTTGGATCCCGACCGCACCAGAAAGCTCCTAATGCATAAAAAGGAGATAATCAGACTTTATTCCAAGACCAAGGAAGACGGTCTGACATTGGTTCCTACCAAATGCTATTTCAAAGACAGCAAGGTCAAGTTTGAGATAGGTCTTGCCAGAGGTAAGAAGGATTTCGACAAGCGTGATACCGAAGCTGCAAAGCAGGCAAAGCGCGACATCGAAAGAGCCGTAAAGAACCGTAACAATCACTGATTCGTGGTAAAATATCAGTATCAATCAATCAGGAGACCGGATAATGACATTCAGCAGATTCAGAAGGGAAGAAAGGGAGGTATCTATCAAGAACCTCGTCTTGACTATCGTCTTCTGGTCGCTTTCACTTGCCATGATCCTTCTGATATTCATCTTATCGAGCATTCCCGTTAACGAGACCCAGAGTCTTACGGATTTTCTGACCGCTACGATCGTTGATTCAAACGGTATCAATATCTACGCAAACGACAGGGCATTGCTCAGCTCGATAGGACATGTCTTGGAATTCGGTATTCTCACGGTTTTTGCTTATCTGGCGATCTCAAGCACAAACAAGATCTCCGTAAGTACATCTTATGCGGAAAGCCCCATCAAGATCTTAAAATCCGATAACGAGATGAACATCATATTCACGCTCTGGTTTACGATCCTTAACGCTATCTTTGATGAATATCATCAGCTCTTCGTAGATGGTCACACCGGCGGCGTCATCGATCTTTGCAAAGATATTATCGGTATAATCATCGTGCTTCTCCTCATCAGGATCATTTTCACGATCTCGCTGAAGGTGAGAGGCAAGCACGAGATCCGTTACACATAATGAGACGGTTTCTTGCACTTGCGCTTGTTTTAGTCCTGTGTCTTACAGGCTGTAAAGCCGGAATCAGTAAAGAATCAGCCACAACTGTTATGACAGGTTATAAACAGATAAGTCAGGACGAAGCCAAAGATATGATGGCCAGAGATGACGGTCATATAATCTTAGACGTCAGAAGACAGGATGAATACGATGCAGGCCACATTCCCGGCGCGATACTTATACCGAATGAAAGCATTGATAAAGAACGCCCCAAAGAGTTGCCTGATCTTGATCAGATCATTTTAGTCTATTGCCGCAGCGGCCGCAGATCCAAAGAAGCATCAGAGAAACTCGCCAAGATGGGTTATACGAATATATATGAATTCGGCGGGATCATAACTTGGCCGGGTGAGACCACAAAATGAGACGAAAAAATACATAAACATATTTACACCCTACATTGTAGGGTGTATTATTTTGATAAGGATAGATTATATGAAACGAACATTTATAGAAGTACCATTATTTACCAGAAGATGGTCTGAAATAGGCCTAACTGATGTTGAGTTATTTCAACTTCAGATTGCAATATTAAAAGATCCTGAAGCAGGACCGGTTATGGAAGGAACTGGAGGAATCCGCAAGGTTCGTTTTCCATTGGAGCATCGAGGAAAAAGTGGTAGTGTACGTGTCTGTTATGTAGATTTTGCTGAATTTGAGATTACATATCTGATAACAGCGTTTACTAAAAATGAACAGGAAAATTTAACAGATGCAGAAAAGAATGTCCTTAGAAAACTAGTAAAGGCTTTGCATAACGCTGAAAAAAACAGGAGGAGAAATAAAAATGACTAAACTATTTGATGATTTACAGGAAGGACTTAATCAGGCTATTGATTTTGCCGAAGGTAAATGTGATGTAAAAGTCGTTACCTATAAAATCGAACCAGTAGTTGAATATAGTAGCGATCAAATAAGAAAGATCCGAATGGAAGCTATGATGACTCAGCGCGTATTTGCTGATTTTCTTGGAGTATCAGTTAAGACTGTTGAAGCGTGGGAAAGAGGAAGAACTCATCCAACAGGACCTGCATGCCGCCTAATCAAGTTTATCGAAGAAGACGAAAAACTGCCTTTTGTCACCAAAGTAATAAGTTAAATAATTTGACTAGCATTAACAGAAAGCCAACTCATCCCGGAACAGTAATCTATGAGGATGTTATGAAGCCTTTGCATATGTCTGTAACAAAAACAGCCATACTGCTTGGCGTCAGTCAGAATGCTCTAACTGAGTTTATCAATGAAAATATATTGAGTCCTGACATGGCTCTACGCATCAGCAAGTTAACCGGAACTTCTCCTGAGAGCTGGATGAATATGCAGCAGAAATCATCTCAGTGGACTGCAGAACAGGAGAAGCCCTCTAACGATATTTGATCATCGATTATATCCTCGCTTTTTCTATTATCCATATATATGCAATTCGGTATAATTACAATTTTGGTGAATTGAGAGGACATAAAAAGCGGGTATACGGATAATCGATCATTGGCGCAGATATCAGTTACGGAACTTTTTGTGATTCTCTGTGATTTCCCTGATCAGTTCGCTGATTGAGTAACTAATTGCGAACTCATCAGCGAATTAATGTCATATTTAATGATTATTCGCAGATCAGTTCGCTGATTGAGTAATTAATTGCGAACTCATCAGCGAATTCTATTCAGAATTGATTCTCAGTTAACCGGCAGCCATATTTGTGATCATCATGAGTAATCATTTAGGATTGCTGATAATTCCCGGTGACAACTACTGTCACCTTTTGTAATAATTTGCTGTCGCCTCTTCACTGAAAATATGTTCGTTTTTTGTTCGGTATAAAAAACCGGCAATCATATGCCGGCTCATGAGTTATTTGTTATGTTTTATCTGCAGGAATCTCTGCTGGTGCGAGAAGCTTAGTTTGTATTAATGACATCTTAACTTCTTCGCTATGTACATAGAAATCTATAGCTTTCTCTACAGTACTGTTTAGCGATTCGTTATTCATAAAAGAAATCTCAACAAGCTTTTTATGCAGCTCAGGCGTAATCCTGATATTGAAGCTGCCTTTATATTCTTTATTCGGTTCCTGGCCGATATCAGCACAGAATGCCAGATAATCATCAACAGCTTTATGAAACTCTGATTCAATCTCAGAGATGCTGTTGCTTTCAAATGTAACAAGATCAATAATTCCTTCGATCTTGCCGTGTAAGACTTTGCTCACGGAATCATATTCAATCCTTGAGTGATATCCTTTGTATTCCATTATATCGTTATGGTTATTCATTTGTCCTCGTTTGCAACTATTATTTAGTTGCATTATATAGTTGAAGTAATTGTAAGTCAATTCAGGTAACGATTTATGTATTGTTATCAAGAAAAGCTGCTTGCAAAGTAATAGATAAAAACTCGAAAGAGTTTATTTGAGTAACCGCTGACCTACTTAATGCTGTCTTTTATTGAGGTCCAGATGACCTTGGCTGCGAATTTTGTACCTGCACAAGAAGCGTGGGCACCGTCTTCGTCATAGAGTTCAAGAGCCGGACATTCATCGATATAAGACCACCAACGTTCACCTACAGGCGCTAAGATTGCACCGTTCTTATCAGCGATGTCACGATTGATCTTATCCATATAATCTTGGGAAGCTTTATCATCCTTGCGTGCCCAAGTGCCAAAGATGACGATCCGGCTGCCTGTCTTTTCCGCCCAGGATGAGATATTCTTAACGGCTGAGCGGTAATCGTCTATACGGTCAAACGGATGAGAGTGCTCCTGAAGCACGATATAATCGTAATCACCATACATTACATTAAACTTAGTCTGAGGTTCATCAGCGTGTTCTGACAGATACCAGCCTCCATGAGCAAGCATGGTAACCTCACATGAATATCCTTCTTCACGAGCTAAGGTCTTCACACAAGCCGGAAGATCATTCATATATGTATGACTGTTTCCAATGAAAAGAATTCGAAGATGCTTTGATGTCACTTCTTAACCTTTACTTTCCTTCCGCAGTTCTTCTTTGTGAAGTACTTCTTAAACTTCTTTACCTTTGACTTCTTTACCCTGACCGTCTTAACGGAAGATCCCTTGAGGGACTTCTTGACGCCGCCCTTTGTGAGTTTCGTTGTGTTCCTGACACAAACAGTCTTAAGCTTGGAATCCTTATAGAATGCCTGAGGTCCAATCTTATAAAGGACTTTTGAAGTGATAACGAACGTTGAAAGCTTCGGGCATCTTGCAAATGCATTCTGACCGATAGTCTTAAGACCTGCGCCGCCTGATACTTTGACCAGGTTCGTGCAGCCGAAGAATGCGTTGTTTCCAATAGCGACGATCTTAGATCCGACAGCTACGACCTTGAGAGTAGTGTTATCTTTCATCGCATTCGCGCCGATACCGGTTACGTTATAAGTAATGCCCTTATCCTGTACAGTTGCCGGAAGCGAAAGAGTTGTTACCGGATTAGCGTTTGCGCTAAGACCTGTAAAGATTACATTGCCCGTACCGTCAATTGCATTCTTGATTATTGAGTATTCGTAGTCTGACACTTCAAAAGTATCGCCGATCGCTGCTTGAACGATTTCCTCAAAGACGGCCTTAACAGAAACATTTGATGAACCCAGAACAAATGTCGTTGTCGCGCTCTTAGGATCGTCAAGCGTTACGCCGCCGTCTGTTACCTGCCACTCTTTGAAATAGTAGCCACTATCAGGTGTTGCCTTGATAGTGATCTGAGTTCCGGTCTTCCCCTTATCAGGTGTTGCCTCGACTGTACCGTTGCCTTCTTTTGTCATGGTAACTTCTATAGCCGGTAAATCTTTATAGGTCGCCTTAAGCTTAATCACGCCATTTGACGTAATCTTAAAGGTTGTCGAAGAAGAATTCTCATCAGTAATGCTTATATATCCTTTAACAACTTCCCATTTATCGAACTCCTTACCTTCCGGAGCAGCATCGGCAGTTATTGCAATCGTATCACCCAATAATGCTCTGGTTTTATCGGCAGTACCGGATATAACGGAGATTGGAGAAACATTAACTCCATCTTTGTCGCATGGCATCATGTTTTCAAACAGAGGATCATTATCCTTTCCAATAACAACCTTTAACCATTCCTCTGATGAACCATAAAAGTAAAGGTTCGAAAGAAAATTACAATCCTTAACTGCACCATCACCGATAGATGTAAGTGTCTGGGGAAGTTGTAATAATACAATATTCAAACCGGCAAATGCCGAATTACCTATTGAAGTAACTCCATCACCAACATCAATTATTCTAATTTTACTCTTATAGTTCTCCCAACCATAAGCTTGGTCGTTATACATCGGGCCGGAACCGGTTATACTTAATATGCCCCTATAATTCAACGTCCATGTTATATCGGCACCGCAAATACCGGAAGCCGTAATAGTATCTATATACGTCGCTTTAATCTCAACATCTTCATCCGGCATTTCAAAAGAAATTGAATAAGTTGCAGTAGCATCAGAGAGTTTCACATTCCCCTTAACAACTATCCACCTATCAAACACTTTTCCATCAGGCGCATTAGAAGGTGAAATTTGAACTATTTCTCCTTCAATGGCTGTAGATTTATCAGCAGTTCCGGATTCAACAGTTATTGTATGAATAACTTTAAATATTGCTTTGACCTCAACATCTTCATCCGGCATTGTAAATCTAGTCTTTGCAGAATACTCATCGTTTAAAGATATATTGCCTTTAAGAACTTCCCATTTATAGAACTTCTTACCTTCAGGCGCTGCATCGGCAGTAATCCAAATCCAATCTCCCTCAACCGATGATATACCATTGGTAGTTCCGGAAATAACGGTCACATTATGAACATCTATATATACTGCTTTGATCTCAACATCTTCATCCAGCATTGTAAAAAGTGTTGAAGAATCTTTCGGGTTAACGATTTCCACATTACCTTTAACAACTTCCCATTTATCGAATCTCTTACCTTCAGGTGCGGAATCGGCAGTAATATCGATAACGTCTTCTAAAATACAAGAAGTCTTATCAGCAGTTCCCGAATGTATAGTAACAGTATGAATGTCTTTATATGTAGCTGTGATCTCAACATCTTCACTCGGCATTTTAAATGTTGTTACGGAAGATTTTGATTCATCACCGAAAGAAACATTTCCTTTTACAGCTACCCATTTATAGAATCGTTTGCCTTCAGGTGCAGTATCAGCCGTAATAGTAATAATTTCATTTAATGTGGCAGAAGTTTGATCTGAAGTACCTGAATTTACCTTAATATTGTAAGTATCATCTTCAGACTCACCGTAGTGAACAGTAGCCTTACGCAAAGGGTCGTTTTTTGATGCTATTGTTACGTTTGCCCATGCATTTTCTGAACCGGCATAATAGACGTCAGTCAGAGAACTGCAATCCAAAAAAGCACCTTTGTCTATCTTGTTTACACTTTTAGGAATATAGATTGTAGTCAATTTTTTACATTCGTAAAAAGCATAATCGTATATTGTTTTTATACCATCAGGAATTGTAAAACTGGTCAATCCCGAACCCGTAAATGCCGATTGAGAAATATCAGTCAGATTTTTAGAACAAATAACAGTCGCAAGATTTGAGCAGCTATCAAAAGCATAATCATCAATTACGGTTATACTGTCCGGAAGCGTTATGCTTTCAAGGCTCGTACATTTATAAAAGGCAGAATTTCCGATAAATGTTACTCCGTTGGGAATATTAATGGTTTTAAGGCTCGTACATCTTGCGAAAGCACTTGTATCTATTAATGTTATCCCACTTGGAAGAACAATTTTCTCAAGGTTCTCACATAACCTGAACACACCCACTTCTATTTTGGTTAAACCGCTCGGAAGATTGATATTCTTCAGGCTTGTACACTCTTCAAATGCATATCTCTCAATACTTGTTACACCATCATTTAAAACAACATCAGTTAGATTGGAACAGCCTTTAAATGAATTTTCACCGATTAAAACAATAGGGTTCTCAACCACAACCTTCTTGATTTCGGTCGCATAATCAAGATAAGGATAACCATTTCCATATTTAAGTTTGGTATTTCCGCCGGAAACCGTCAGAGTACCATCATCATCAAGAGACCAGGTAATATTGTTGAATGTTCCAGAATGAACTACCGCACCCTTCTTGGTCTTCTTATCGGTCTGCTCGCCGCCTGTCTTAGGAGCGGCAGTCTGGGCTGTCTCTTCTGTTGCCCCGGTCTCTTCCGTGGCTTCAGTCTCTTTAGATTCTTCAGTTTCTTTGGGTGCTTCCGTCTCTTCTGTTTCCTTGGAAGGCTCGCTCTCCTTCACTGCTTCAGTTTCCTTGGCAGTGGTGGTCTCCTCTGTTGTTTCGGTTTCTTTGGGAGCCTCTGTCTCCTTGGGAGCTTTCTTATCTGAAGGCTCAGCGGGCTTTGTTTCCGTGGTTTCAGTTGTTTCGGCAGTTTCAGTCGGATCTGCCGTCTCATCGGCGATAACACAAACAGGTGTCATCAGCATCGAAAAACACATTGTAACAGACAGCAATACAGATATGATCTTGAGACGTTTCATGAATCACCCTCCAAATAAAACTATATCTCTCAACTGATTAGTATACCTTTGCATTTAATAAAATAAAAGAAATAAAAAGCGCACCGGATAATGGTGCGCTTATCAGTTACTTCACCGTTATCTTAAATGAAACAGTCCTGCTCATTTTTTTATAGTCATTGTTGCCTGAAGCGGTAACGCGGCATTTTACCGTATATGTTCCCTTCTTAAGCTTCTTTTTAACGGTTATTGTGCCGTTACTTGAATTGACCTTGAAGTATTTCTTGTATCTTGACTTTGAAACGCTGACAAGCTTGTAAGTAACCCTTCCCTGAGCGTTACGGACCGTCATGACCTTTGATCTTGAGATCTTCTGGGCCTTCTTTTTAAGCTTTTTGGCCTTGAGCTTGGTGTTCCTGCCTCTTACCGTCAGAGGATTGTTCTGCGGGTCCTTATCCTTAAAAGAAGCCGTTATCTCAACATACGAAGCAGGCATTACAAATGTGGCAGTACCGTCTTCACCTTCATTTATGACCACTTCCCCGCTGTTTACTGTCCAACAGTCGAAAACCTTGCCTAAAGGAGCAGCGCCCGCCGTCAAAGTAACGGTCGCACCCTCACATGCCTTGCTCACGTCAGCAGTGCCGCCATAGACAACTACGGGGTAACTTGCATAATGAGTTACTTCCACACCGCTGCAACCGTCAAAGACAGAGTTGGAAGATCTGTACAGGTTCTCATCAAGAACAGCACTCTTAAGGTCCGTGCAATTGGCAAAAGCGTAATCTCCTATCTTGGTAACAGTCTGGGATATAGTTACGGTCTCAAGATTTCTGCAGCCTTCAAAAGCTCTTTCACTGACCGATGTGACACCGTTTGAGATCACAACGGCAAAGATACTGTCTTTATAGTTATTCCACGGAACAAGATCAGGAGAGGTCCAAGTATTCATGTCACCGAAGCCCGAGACGGTCAGAGTGCCTGAATCATCCAAAAGCCAGGATGCCTTATCTCCGCACATTCCGGATACGGTCCTTGAAGTATTCTTCTTCACCACAGTTAAACGGCTGGTATGAGAGGGTTCGGCCGTCTCGGATGTTTCCGATTCGAAAGCAGAAGTCTCAGTAGTTGTTGTCTCGTCAGCCGATACCAACGCCGGTACCGCAAAAACGGACATAAACAACGCGCCTGCAAGTAAAACTGAAGCTATCTTAAACTTAAACACTTTTTGACCTCTTAACTTTACTTCTTAACCTTTACTTTCCTGCCGCAGTTCTTCTTCGTAAAGTAACGCTTATACTTCCTCACCTTTGATTTCTTGACCTTTACAGTCTTGACCTTCGAGCTCTTAAGAGACTTCTTAACTCCCTTCTTGGTAAGCTTCGTAGTCGACTTGATCTTAATGGTCTTAAGCTTGCTGTCCCTGGCGAAAGCGTATGTCCCTATCTTGGACAGTACTTTTGATGAGATCGTAAAAGACGAGAGCTTGGGACATCTTGCAAATGCATTCGCACCAATAGTTTTTAACCTGGCTCCGCCTGACACTTTCGTAAGAGCCGTGCATCCGAAGAAAGCGTTATTGCCGATCGAAACAACATTAGAGCCTATGCTGACAGACGTGATCTTCGTTTTGCCCCTGAAGGCATTTGCTCCGATACCGACCACCTTATAGGAAACACCTTTCAAAGTAACCGTTGCCGGGATAACGACGCTTTTGACATATGAGGTTGCACCGATGACCATAACAGTACCTGTACCGTCTGTTGACTTATTCACCTTGCTGTACAAGATATCACCAACGTTGGAATAAGTTATGAATTCGATATTTGCGCTGCTGTCGAAAGGACTGTATTCAAATGAGTTGAGGAGATCCTCGTCGATCTTGACACTCTTCAGATTAGAGCATGAACCGAATGCAGTAGCCTGGATCTCAGTAACTTTGGGCGGGATGGTGATACTCTTAAGTCCTTCGCAGCCTGCAAAAGCAAAGAATCCGATATACTCTAATGAGTCAGGGAGTTTTACTTCGGTAAGGCTCTTATTGTTTCCAAAAGCGCTGTCACCGATAAAAGTTATGCCTTCGGGAATGGATACGCTCGCTACATTCTTAAAACCCAGGAATGCACCAGGACTGATCATTGTTACACCGCTTTGGATAATGATCTTCTTGATATCTTCATTACCAA
>JAEEGJ010016108.1_pt1 | contig 17262 bp, 17 predicted proteins | sample 8958761 | NCBI WGS metagenome assembly JAEEGJ01 (sample SAMN16246546, study PRJNA631951) | gut metagenome | biome: gut microbiome; feature: rumen; material: RS-attached | host: Bos | place: Iran: Karaj | collected 2018-10 | reverse complement strand
AGAGGGCTGCTTGTTACGAAAGATGGCCATAAACTGTATGAAAAGTATGGATACGAGATCATAAATGATAGAGCTATGATGAGGTCACCGGAGTCATAGGTGCAAGATGATCATACCTATTATGTAAATCAGGAGGATTTAGAATGAAAGAGTTTTATATTGATAGCGATGGAATAAAGCTTCATGCCAAACTGGACAGAGTTAACGAAACTGAGAAGGGACCACTTTGTATATTGATTCATGGTTTCACCGGTCATATGGAAGAGGATCATATATTAGTAGCAAGGGATGCAATCTTTGAAGCTGGAGTTTCGGTGCTTCGTGTTGAAATGTATGGACACGGTGGAAGTGATGGAGAGTTTATGAATCATACTTTGTACAAGTGGGTAACTAACGCACTTTCTGTAGTAAGTTATGCTAAGACTCTTGATTTTGTAACCAATCTATACTTATGCGGGCATTCTCAAGGTGGGCTATTAACTATGTTGATCGGTGGCATGTGTTCGGATGATTTTAAGGCTATTATACCTATGTCACCGGCATGGATGATCCCTGAAATCTGTCGAGAGGGGAATGTACTCGGAATACCATTTGATGCTCAGCATATTCCTGAGACAGTGACAAATGGAGATGTAGTTTTATCAGGTGATTATCTCAGAGTAGCGCAGACTATTCATGTTGAAGATGAGATTTACAGATACAAGGGAACGGTATGCATTATTCATGGAGATGCAGATGATGTAGTTCCGTATTTCTATGGTGAAAAAGCAGACAGGTTATATGAGAATTCAAGGCTTATCACTATCCATGATGCAGATCATTGTTATGTAGGTCATCTGAACGAACTTAAAGAAGCACTAACAGATTTTTTTGAAAGGTTATAGTAATTTATGAGATTTAAAGGTAGTATCGTAATAGGAGATCCTTCTTATTTTGTGAAAAATGAGGATGATTGGAAAGCTTGTGAATTTGGAGACCGTCTAGATAAAATTGGATTTACCGATTTTATGACTATAAGATTTCCGGATGATCCGCAAGTTGTGATAGATGAAAAAAGTGGTGATGTAATTGGTGGCATATGTCAGGCTTCAGGATATATAGTAGTTGTGTATTTGGACGAACTTAAAGCTTATAATATTGATTATGAGAAAGGGTTTTGGAATAAACAAAATCGAACCATTATTTTTGATTTTGATGGAAATGTATCAAGTGAACAGGTAGAAGTGGTAATCGATGGGTATAAGGATTTTGATACTAAAATATTAGGGATTGGAAATATTTGTTTTTGTTCTTGTTATGAGGAAGACTTGTCCCGTAAAGGTAGTTGATGGAATGAAAGAGGAATGAAACCTCTGAATTGTGTTACTCCACGTGTATGCAGACATACCTTCTGTAGTAAGATGGCAAAGTCAGGAATGAATCCTACGACACTTCAGTACATTATGGGACATGCTGATATTTGCCAATATTTGCAAAATATATGTGTTGTAAATCTGTTGTAAAACCCCTTATAAATCAAGAAAAAACGAGGAAAATAGCTAATGATAAAAGTACTGTTCGTCTGCTGGGGCAACATATGCCGTTCCCCTATGGCAGAGTTTATTATGAAGAAAATGGTTGCAGACAGAGGAATTGCGGATAAGTTCGTGATCGAGTCCGCAGCGCATACTTCGGAAGAGATAGGAAATCCGGTGTATCCGCCTGCGAGGAAGGAACTGGCAAGCCATGGGATATCCTGCGAGGGGAAGCGGGCCAGGAAGATGACGAAAGAGGATTATGACCGCTGGGATTATATCATAGGAATGGAAAATCTGAATCTGCGTTATATGATGGGAATCCTTGGTGGCGATCCGGAAGGCAAGGTGCATCTGCTTATGGACTTTACAGGAAAGCCGGAAGATATCGATGATCCGTGGTACACGGGAGATTTTCCGGGAGTCTACAGGCAGATAACCCGAGGTTGCGAAGCTTTGTTGGAGAAGATAGGATATTAATATTATGAAATCAATACTTATAAAAGATACGACCAGAGAAGAACGTGAACAGATCGTAAATGAATCGATCGGAAATGTCTATGGCGGCTGTGACGGATGTGCGGTAGGGATCATAGATATGTATGACGACTATATTGAAGGCAGAAAAGAACTGCGTGAGATCAATGCTGCTTTCAAGGCTAACTATGAGAGCGGTTTCGGCGATGATGAGAAGGGTGGCTGTGCGTACGTACGTTACTGAATTCAGTAAACAGGATATTTCGCTGTATCAGGACTTCAATGAAGCACAGCTCAGGCATTATTACGAGCCGGAACGTGGCGTGTTTATTGCAGAGAGCGGTAAGGTTATCAGCAGGGCGCTTGATGCAGGTATGGAACCGTTGTCTTTTCTTATAGCAAAAGAGCGGCTTGCAGAAGCGGAAGAAATGTTTTTATCTGCGCATGATCACGATGTACCGGTATATGTTTCTCCGGAAAAAGACCTGCGGGGGATCACAGGGTATAATCTTACCGGTGGTATGCTGTGTGCGATGAGAAGACCGATCCTGCCTGAAGTGCAGACTGTATGTGCGCATGCTTCGAGGGCCGCGGTTGTTGTGGATGTGGTCAATCCCACAAATATAGGTGCCGTGATAAGAAGTGCGGCAGCTCTCGGGATCGATGCTGTGCTGCTTTCGTACAGCTGCAGTGATCCTCTTGAACGCAGGGCGCTGCGTGTCAGTATGGGAACGGCTTTTCAGATACCGTGGACCTATATAGATAAGGCGGCAGATATTAATGATACGCTGCATGAACTTGGTTTTAAAACAGCTGCAATGGCGCTTGCCGATGATGCCATTTCGCTTGCTTCGAATTCCCTTAAGGAAACGGATAAACTTGCTATAATGATAGGGAATGAAGGCAACGGGCTTCCGACGGATGTGATAGAAAGAGCGGATCACAAGGTCATCATTCCAATGTATAATGGTGTTGATTCTTTGAATGCGGCAGCAGCAAGTGCGGTTGCATTCTGGGAATTGAGGAAGGATTCAACGGAATAAAAATTTAAGGAGGATTTCGTTCATGGAAAACGATAACGATAACAAGAGCAAGAAGCTGATCACATTGGGAGTGATACTTCTGATCGGTGGTGTGGTGGATTACTTCTTACCTGATTTTATACCGTTTGTTGATGAGATACTGCTCACTGTAGGCGGAGGTGCTGCCCTGACAGGCGGGATCATCGGTTCCAGAAAAAAATAAGGTGGGGGAGATACAATGGATACAGATAAGATCATGGAAGAAGAGCTCCATAATATGGAAATTGCAGATAATATTGAGAAAATGCCTCCTGCAGAGAAAGAACCCATGTCGACTATCCTTCTTATAGGCAGTTCCGGTGCGGGAAAGACAACACTTGTGAATACCGTGTTTGATACCAGAATGGCATCAAACAGCACGTTCAGCGGTGGCAACACTCCCGATATAAGAGTGTCCGAGAATGCTGCGCTTAACTACCGTGTTATAGATACCATGGGACTTGAACTTGGTTTTACAAGACAGCTCAAGTCACTTCGTCAGGTTAAGAAATATATGGAGAATCTTATCAAGACGGAGGATAGAAACAGTTCTATTGATGTGATATGGTATTGCGTTGATTCAAATGCGTACCGTTTGTTTAAAGAAAATGTCGATCAGGTTGCATCGGTTTATAAGCATTTCCCCAATGCGCCTGTCTTTATAGTTCTTACCAAAGCTTTCGGTTCCGAATATCAGAATGCGGAGAATGAAAGAACTGTCGAAGAAACTTTCAGAAAATATGATCCCAAGGGCAGGATAAAGATTGCCGGTGTTGTATCGGTCAATTCTCAGCCTTTCATGACTGCAAATAATGATATGATAGGCATTTCCGGAATAGACCGTCTTATCACTATGACCAATGAAGTGATTCCTGAGGCGAGACGTAACGGTCGGGAGAATATAAGGAGAGGTATTGAAGATTCTCATATGAAGCAGGCCAATGTAACTGTTGCCATTGCTTCGTGTGCGGGGGCAACAGTAGGTGCCGTGCCTATTCCCTTCCCGGATGCCACTGTACTTACTCCTCTGCAGACAGCGATGGTCAAGTCGGTGACAAAGATTTATCATGTGGAATCCGATGTGCTTGTTACTGCGATCATAGATGCTTCCGTGGTAACTTTTGCAGCGCGTACAGTGCTTAATGCGCTTAAGGCTGTTCCCGGCATCAATGCGGCTGCAGCGGTGCTCAATGCGATCGTAGCCGGCTTCTTTACATTCATTACAGGTGAGGCTGCGATATTTGTCTGCTCAAGGATAGAAAGGGGAGATATCAAACCCGATGATCTGGAAAGCATAAAAGCTACCGTGACCGGACAGGCAAAGAAGATAACAGAAAAATACATGCCGATACTTGTCAAAGGTCTTGGTAAAAAAGAAGGCAGCACTATTGAAATGGATGACGTCAGAAGGATCTTCAAGACCTTCTCGAAGAATCCCAAGAAGATCGACTGAGATCACTTGCCTTCGTATCCGTAGAATCGCATAAGAAGATTTATAACGCCGTCATAACTGTAGGCTCCCAGTATTTTTCCCTGGGTTGACCATCCGGTTGTGGCGGCTTTTTCTGCTTCCGGCTTAAAGCGTTCAAGCGGGTGATACTCAGATGCATATAGTTTTGCGGCTTCTTCCTGACTTTCTCTTATGTCGATCCATACCTGATCATCAAGAGCTGTCATATCGCCTCTTAATGTTTCATCCGGTATGGATGTGCGGTAGGCCTTATCCAGATAGTAATACATTTCAAAATATGCATAGTAGCTTACGATGGGATCATCACTTGCGGCACAGCCTATGCAGCTTAAGAAGTTGGCTTCGCTTTCTTTGTAGTAGCCTAAATGATGGCACAGCTCATGCGCATATAAAAGCGGCTGATAAAGCCTGGAACAGTATTTGTTCTGCGTCATTTCCATGGTGTATGGATAAGTGTATCCTCCTATATCCATCCAGTCGAGCACGTCGGAACAGATGGCATTTTTTATAGGAGGGCAGTAATGATCAAGCCTTGTGTAATAGTATGAATATTTTTTCATACCTTCTGCGGCATGCCTGTTCATTGTGTCTGCATCTTCAAGTATTAAGCTGCCTTTCTCATTGCGTGGAACTGTACGCGAAGCTGCATTTGTCTTAGCGGCGAGATAATTCCGGAGCTCAAGTATATCAGCTGTTTCATAAACAGCTGATGACGGTATGTCATGACCCAAATGTGTGCCGCGTATAGGGATGGTCCAGAATAACGTATATGTAAAAAGGAAATTGACCGCAGTACGTACAAGTGACTTAAGGCTGTTGGAAGTGTGATGCCTGAAGCTCTCATGACGATGCAGAAATATGAAAAGCACAAGAGTGATCGCAGTGCAGAGTACCGAAAGAGCCAGTATGTACATGACGATCTCACCTATGGCAAACGGGACCAATGAAGTGATAAAACCAAGAGCAGCCGCGGGATATACATATATGTGATCTGTATAGAAGTCACAGAATCCGGGAAATGATCCGGCAATGTTAAGGATCAACACGGTAATAAGAGAGAAAACAGTATGGCGTATAAAATGTCTGTTTTCTTTCTTCTGCTGTTTTTTCTTTTTCTTTTTTTCTCTTCTTTCTTTTCTTTCTTCTTCCTTATTGTCTTTCATTATAAAAGCTCCGGATTTTAAAGCGTAATATTCAGATAACTAAACCATAGATAACTATATACCATCTGCTATAATATGTCTCGTATGTCTGACGAAAAAAAGAAAGAGCAGAAAAAAAATAATATCAAGGGATGCATTGTGCTTCTGGGTGCTGCAGTGATATGGGGATTTGCATTTGCGGCACAGCGTGACGGAATGGACCATATGGGGCCGTTTTTTTTCGGAACGATAAGGATGTATATGGGCGCGGCAGTGCTGCTTCCGTTTATCATCATAAGACGCATGTCCGGGAAAGTAAAAACATCAGGCTCAACTAAGGATCAAAAACATTCATTGCTGTTTGGGGGCATCGTAGCAGGCACAGCTCTCTGTGTTGCGACCAATCTGCAGCAGGTGGCGCTTATAACAGAAGAGGCCGGCAAGGCAGGTTTTATCACCGCCATGTATATAGTACTGGTACCTGTTGTAAGAGCCTTTGTGTTTCATAAGAAGATAAAGCCCGGATCGTGGATAGCGGTTGCGACAGGTGCTGTGGCACTTTATCTTATAAGCGGTATGTACAGAACCGGATTTTCGATGAGTACAGGAACACTTCTGCTCATTGGCTGCGCGTTCATGTTTACGGTGCAGATCCTTGTGCTTGATAAAACTGCCAAACAGTGTGATCCGCTTGAGATAACATGTATAGAGTTTCTGGTGACGGCAACACTTACACTCGTACCTGCGTTTATGACAGAACAGCTCACTGTTAACGCTTTTTCGGGAGCGCTTGTTCCGCTTCTTTATACGGGACTGCTTTCGAGCGGAGTGGCTTATACGCTTCAGACTATCGGTGAAAGACTTGCGGAACCTGAACCTGCAGCTATCGCAATGAGCATGGAATCCGTTTTTTCACTTATAGGTGGATTTATAATTCTTCATGAAACCATATCGGGACCGGAACTGGCAGGCTGTGCACTTATGTTTGCGGCGATGCTGCTTGCGGGATGATATTTGGAGGTATTTATGGATAAGGATAACAGACTTTTTTATTTTTTTGAAAAGATAACGCAGATACCGAGAGGCTCCGGTAATCTTGAAGGTATCAGAAAATATCTCTGTCAATTTGCAAAAGAGAATGCTCTTGAATATGTGACTGATAAAGCAGGAAATGTGATCATCAAAAAGCCTGCATCGCAGGGCAGAGAGCAGGAAGATACTCTTATACTGCAGGGCCACATGGATATGGTGGCAGCTGTAGCACCGGGCTGCCAAAAAGATATGAAAACAGAAGCACCGGAGATATTTGTCGATGGTGATCTGATAGGAGCAAAGGGTACAACGCTTGGCGGTGATGACGGCATAGCTCTGGCAATGGTCCTTGCGTTGCTTGAAGATAAGGAATTGAGTGCACCTGCGCTGGAAGCACTCTTTACTGCAGATGAAGAGACCGGGATGTATGGTGCGGCAGGCCTTGATGCATCTCTGTTGAAAGGAAGACATCTTATCAATATTGATTCGGAAGATGAAGGCATATTTATTGCGGGCTGTGCGGGAGGCGCCAGGGCAGACTGCAGCGTGCCGCTTAAAAAAGCTGAAGCAAGTGATCTGAGCTTCCTGGAATTTACGATCGAAGGTTTAAAGGGCGGTCATTCCGGACAGATGATAAATCTCGGAAGGGCAAATGCAAATATGCTTGCAGGCCGCCTTCTGAATGAACTTGATGAAGTGCTTGAAGGCAGATGCTATTTCGTGTCGGCAAAAGGCGGAAGCGCGGATAATGCCATAGCTTCGCTGTGTGTACTAAAGGTTTCAGTTCCGTCCGGATTGAAGGAAAAAGCTCTTGATACTGCCAAAACACTTGAAGGCATTATAAGAAACGAGTATGAGATACCCGATCCGGATATAAAGATATCGGTTAAGATAGACGAGGAATGCAGGGAATTATATAAGGCAGGAGATGCCGCACATTTTCTCATGTCACTTCCAAACGGTGTGATATCAATGAGTGACGGAGTGCCCGGGCTTCCCGGCACATCATTAAACCTTGGCGTATTAAGGTTTGAAAATGGTATCTTAAGTGCCTGCTTCTCCGTACGAAGTGAGACTGACAGCAGGAAGGAAGAACTTTTAAAGAAACTGAAATGCATAACTGAAATGGCAGGCGGAAAAATATCCGTGGCCGGAGTTTATCCCGGATGGAAGTTTGAGCAGGTTTCGCCGCTCCGCAAACATATGACAGATGTCTATAAGGATATGTATAAGAAGGAACCGAAGGTTGAAGCCATCCATGCGGGACTTGAATGCGGGCTGCTTTGCTCCAAAATAAAAGGGCTCGATGCTGTTTCCATCGGCCCTGATATGAAGAATGTTCATACTCCCGATGAGCGCCTTAGCATTTCATCATCTGAAAGAGTATATGAATTTTTGAAAACGGTGATCGGTACTGCGATAAGTAAAAGACCTGTCGTGCTGGATCACATGATCTTTATTCCGCCTGCTTCCCTTATATGAAGCACAAGGCAGGAGCCTTTTCCGAAGACTGAATCCATGGCTGATACATAAGCTTCTGTCTTATCTTTTCTTACAAAGGCCTGTATTGTTCCGGCAAAGCCGCCACCGTGAACGCGGCATGCTCCGGCGTAGGAGCCATCCTCATCAAGTACTGTCTCACTTACTGCAAGTGCAACTGATACAGCCTGAAGTGTGGGATCGGATGAAGGGTAGACATTCTGCAGGAATTTGAAAGAGGAGTTTCCTGAGAGTCTTACATTCTCAAGGAAGGCAGGCATGTCTCCGTTTTTCAGTGCTTCGCATTCGCGTCTTACTCTTTTGTTTTCTTCAAAGAAGTGAATGGCGCGCAACACCGGTCTGTCTCCCAGTTCTTTTCTGAGAGCCCGGATATTTTCAAACACATCGCTTTCGTTAATTTCCCTGAGAACGGATTTGCCGAAGAATGCGGCAACTTTTTTCATTTCGTCAGGGATTGCCGCATATTCATCTGTAAGATCTGCGTGGCTGGCCTTCACATCGGTGATGCACAGATCATAGCCGGCCTTGTCCAGATCAAATGATATCTTTTCAAAAACAGGTTCTGAAGGATCTTTAAAATCAATATGGCAGAGTGCGCCGACCGAGCTTGCCATCTGATCCATAAGTCCGCAGGGCTTTCCGAAACTGTTATTCTCGGCAGCCTGACCTATGATGGCGTTGGTCACGGCATCGATCTTTCCGTCATTGAACAGATATGATATGCATGTGCCGATCAGAATTTCAAAAGCGGCAGAGGATGAAAGTCCTGAGCCGCCGATAACATTTGATATTACATATGCATTGAAAGCGCCTGTTTTGAAACCGCGTTTTTCGGCTTCCTTAAGTACGCCGTATATGATCGATTCTGCTGTTCCGCATTCGGGTTTAACAGAAGGGGATACTTCAAGCATCCCATAACCCTCTGAGTAAATATGCACGGTATCATCTTCGCAGGGTGCAGCCACAGCGAGTGCTTCAAGGTCGACTGCGGCACAGAGCACTTCTCCGTGCTGGTGATCGGTATGATTGCCGCCCACTTCGGTGCGGCCGGGAGCGCTGAATACGGAAACGTCTGCGTCTCCGAAATGTTCTTTAAATGCGTTAAGCGCCTTCTGTGTTTCCATTCAGTGTTCCATTCTCCATTTGATAGCACGCTGCAGGTAGTCGATATACTTGGGATCCCTGCACATATTCTTGCCTTCCACATCGGAAAGTTTTGCAACCGGACGACCGTTAACCTCTACTACTTTTAATACCTGGTTCATGTATTTTACATTTGTATCGGCAACGATATAGGTTCCTATTCCGAAAGCAACCTTGGCTTTATCCGCAAAGGCGTGTCTGATAGAGTGAGCCTTTTCAAAGTTGAGACTGTCGGAGAAGAGCAGTGTCTTCTCGTGTGCATTGATGCCGAGCTTCTCGTAATGCTTGAGCATTTTCTCGCCCCATTCATAGGGATCACCTGAATCGTGACGCACACCATCGAAAAGCTTTGCATTTACCCTGTCAAAGTCTCTGAGGAATACATCGGTTCCTATGCAGTCCGTAAGATAGGTTCCGTTTTCGGTGCCGTATTCCCTGTGCCATGCATCCATGACGAATTTGTTTGAGTAAGCCGGATTTCTTTCCGGATAACCCTGACCTATGGTCTGTATAAGCTCGTGGGCAATGGTGCCTACAGGACGTATCTTATATTTCTTTGCGAACTCAACGTTGCTGGTACCAACGAAGATGCTGTTTTTGAATTCGCTCTTTGCTTCAGAGAATTTTCTGATTATCTCGTCGAATGTCTTTTTTGAGAATCTTCTTCTTGATCCGAAGTCGGAGAAGGCGCCAAGCTCAAGCTCACCGGTCTTAAGTTTTTCAAGCTTTTCATCCGTACGTCTGTAAAGCTCTTCCTCAGCCGATGTATATGCATCCGGAGCAAGTTCCATCCTAAACCATGTCTCCGAGATGATGCTCATTACAGGGGTCTCGCAGTAAGTTGTAAGGAACTGGGGACCTGATACTGTAAGATAGAGCTGGTTATTGTCATCAAGCTTAATATCGAACCAGTCATACTGGGGATGATAGATGCTTAAGAAGGATATGTAGTCTTTGGAAAGCCAGGGGCATGAGGTGCTGAGATAATCGAGCTCCTCTTTTGAAAACTGCAGTGCGCAGAAAGCCTTGACCTGTTCTTTTATTTCTTCCACCATTTCAGGTGAGAATTTTCTTGTCTCTGCATCGCGGTTTTTGTACTGCCATACAACATTGGCATCTGCATACTGATGAAGCAGACACTGTCCCATGTTGAATTTGTACAGATCGTTGTCAAGAAGACTTGTGATAATCTGTTCTCTCATTTTTTCCTCCAAAGCTGCGAGCGGCTTATTAAAGCGTTTCCATGCTGTCGTAGCAGTAATTTACTATTTCCGTAAGCTTATTCTTTGCGTCGGATTCTTTTATTGGTTCGAGAGCGGCTATTGCGGCATCTCTGCATTCCTGCATCTTCTTAAGTGAATATTCATAGCCGCCGGATGCCGTCATGAGCTTCTGAAGCTCTTCGTCTATCGAAGGATCATCCTCGCCGCGTTCAAGCTTTGCATTTATATCGCGGAGCATGGGGCCGTACTTTTCATCGCGGAATGTGACGATCGCGGGAAGTGTAAAGTATCCGTTCCTGAAATCGCTGTGTACGGGCTTCTTTGATTCTTTTTCCGTTGTGAGGAAATCACGCAGATCATCCCTGAGCTGGAATATAAGTCCGAAATTTTTGGCGTATTCATCAACAGCGGCTATTTCCTTCTGTGTGCAGGAACCGCTGTATGCACCCATCAGACATGCGGCGGAAAACATAGCAGATGTTTTTCCTACTATATTATTCAGATACTGCTCCTCGGTGATGCCGGGATCGTGTCTCTTTCCGTACTGTGCTATCTCACCGGTGCACATTACATTCATTTTCTTGAAGATATCCTTGTACCAGACTTTTGCAGTGAGCAGAGTCTGTGCAAGTGTTGAGAATATCATAAAATCACCGGCATAGAGAGCCATGTCGCGTCCGAACTTCTGCTGAACGGAAGGACGTCCTCTTCTTGTATCGGCATTGTCGATGATATCGTCATGTATAAGAGAGGCTGTATGGAATATCTCCACGATGGCAGCCATCTCCGTTGCATCCGAATTCTGCTTGCCGTGAAGCTTGGAGCAGAGTATTGTGAGTATCGGTCTGATCTGTTTGCCGCGTGCTCCCAGTACGTAATCCATCATTTCCTGCATAGATGGAAGGTCGGAAGAGAGCAGGCGTTTAATGTGCCCGTTGACTTTTTCGAGATCTTCCTCCATACCGGGAAAATCCGTAAGTGAAAATGCTGCCGCGTTCTGAGTCATTAATTTAACCTCAATTATAAATAATTAAAACACGGGTATTCTCTTTTACCCGCGCTGATTGCAAGTATATCATGAGGCGGTATTACATTCAAGCACGCCCATACCACGATAATCGAACATCTGTTTGACTTGCAGAAGCCTTTGTGATATTCTGAAAACACTATGGAAAAGAGCCCTCATATATATGCAGCTATAGATCTGAAAAGCTTCTACGCGTCCGTTGAGGCCGCAGACAGAGGCCTTGATCCGCTTGGTGTCAATCTTGTTGTTGCTGATGCCTCGCGTACGGAAAAGACTATATGCCTCGCTGTTTCCCCGTCGCTCAAAGCTTACGGCGTATCGGGAAGAGCAAGGCTTTTTGAAGTTGTGCAGAGGGTGAAGGAGGTCAACGCTTTAAGGCTTAAGGAAGCAGGCGGGCATTTCTCCGGAAGTTCATATGTCGCTGCGGAGCTGAAGGCCGATAAGACACTTGAACTTTCTTATATAACAGCACCTCCGCGCATGTCGCTTTATATGGATGTGAGCGCAAAGATATATTCTATATATCTTAAGTATGTTGCACCGGAGGATCTGATGGCCTACTCAGTCGATGAGGTGTTTATCGACCTTACGCATTATTCGGCAGTCTACGGGAAGAGCCCGAGGGAACTCACGATGACAATGATAAGGGATGTGCTGGAGACAACCGGGATAACCGCTACGGCAGGCATAGGCACAAATATGTATCTGGCCAAGATAGCGATGGATATCACAGCCAAGCATATGCCGGCCGATAAGGATGGGGTGCGCATTGCAGAACTTGATGAGAAAACCTACAGGCGTACCCTCTGGACACATGAACCCATAACCGATTTCTGGAGGGTAGGTCCGGGTACGGCGAGAAAGCTTGCTTACTATGATATGTATACCATGGGTGATGTGGCAAAGTGTTCGGTAGGAAAGAATACGGATTTTCATAATGAAGATCTTCTTTATAAACTGTTCGGGATAAATGCGGAGCTTCTGATAGATCATGCATGGGGCGTGGAGCCCTGCACTATAGAACAGGCCAAGAACTACAAGTCGGAAGATAACAGTTTAAGCACCGGGCAGGTTCTTAAAGAACCATACACGGCAGAGAAGGGCAGGCTTATAGTCAGGGAGATGGCAGATCTTCTGACTCTCGATCTTACAGATAAGGAACTGCTCACCAATCAGATGGTGCTTACGGTCATCTATGATATAGAGAATTTAAATGACCCGGAAAGAAGGAAGAATTATCATGGGCCGGTGGAATATGATCATTACGGTCGTCAGGTCCCCAAGCATGCGCACGGCACTGAAAATCTTCCGCATTACACGGCTTCTACCCGGATGATAAGTGAAGCGGTGACGCGCCTGTATGACAGGATAATAAATTATGACATGCTCATTCGCAAGGTATATGTTGTGGCGGAGCATGTAAAGCGTGCATCCGATGTGGCCGAAGTGGAGTCTGCATATGAGCAGATGGATATTTTTTCTTATACCGATGATATGGAGGACAAGAATCGTCTGCAGCGCGAAAAGGAAGAGCGGGAGATGAAACTTCAGAGAGCTGTGCTCTCGATGCAAAAGAAATACGGAAAGAACGCTGTCATCAAAGGGATGAACCTGGAGGAGGGCGCCATGACCATAGAGCGCAACGGACAGATAGGCGGTCACAAAGCCTAAAACGCAGATTGACAAATATCGCCGGCTGAATATACAATTTAGCGGCATGAGCGTAATACAGGAGGATATCAGCTATGGATATGCAGATGAAGTTTGTGAGAAAACTGCCTCAGCCCAGTGAGCTTAAGATGCAGTTTCCCGTACCTAATGAAGTTGAGAAGATAAAAGAGGAAAGAGACAGACAGATCGCCGATATTTTTGAGGGCAGGTCTGACAAGTTCATTCTTATAATAGGTCCCTGTTCTGCCGATAATGAGCCTGCGGTGCTTGATTATATGCACAGACTGAAAGAAGTGGCAGACGAGGTGAAGGATAAGATATTCATTATTCCCAGAGTTTATACAAACAAGCCTCGTACAACAGGACTGGGTTACAAGGGAATGCTTCATCAGCCCGATCCGGAAAAGGCTGAGGATATGCTTGCCGGCATCATCGCAATACGTGAGATGCACAGCAGGATAGTAACAGAGACGGGATTTACATGTGCTGAAGAGATGCTTTATCCCTCAAATCACAGATATCTTTCCGATCTGCTTTCGTACGTTGCGGTAGGCGCACGTTCTGTTGAGGATCAGGAACACAGGCTTGTATCAAGCGGCCTCGGTATTCCTGTGGGAATGAAGAATCCTACCAGCGGAGATATAAACGTTATGCTTAATTCAGTGATAGCTGCACAGAATCCCCAGCGTTTCCAGTACAGAGGATGGGAAGTGCAGACTCCCGGAAATCCGCTTGCGCATTCGATACTAAGAGGATCAGTGGATAAGTTCGGAAGAAGTCATCCGAATTATCATTATGAGGATCTTATCAATCTTGCAAGAGCGTATGCATCAAAGGAAATAAAAAATCCTGCCGTGATCGTAGATACAAATCATGCGAACTCCGGCAAGGATTATCTTGAGCAGATAAGGATATCAAAAGATGTACTCTACAGCATAAGACATTCCGATGATATAAAGAATATGGTGAAGGGTCTTATGATAGAGAGTTATATCGAGGACGGTGCCCAGAAGATAGGCGAGGGCCATTACGGAATGTCCATAACGGATCCCTGCCTGGGCTGGGCGAAATCAAAGGATCTGATCAAGCTTATAGCAGATCTCGTTTGATCTCTTATTTAACGCTTTCTATGAAGGACATGCTATCCTTCTTTATGGCTTCATTTACCGCGGAAGCTTTTTCGCGGGAATCCTGTTTTGTATAGAAATAAAATTTGATCTTGGGCTCGGTACCGGAGGGGCGCACTGCGAACCAGGTATCGGGCTTTTTTGTTTCCTTATCTTCAAGGAAGAATCTCAGCGCGTTGGTGGACGGAATGCGCGGGCCTGCAGCAGGCGTGTATCCGTCGGTATAATCGATGATCTCAAGAACTTTTCTTCCGGCCACTTCTGCAGGCGGATATTTTCTTATGAATTCCATCATGCGTTTTATACGTTCCGCACCCTCCATGCCTTCAAGCACGAGATTGGGCTCATCTTCCGAATAGAATCCATATTCCTCATAAATGTCATCGAGCACCTGCGATAAGGTCTTGCCTTTTTTTCTGTAGTAGGCAGCAGCCTCTGCAACGAGCATGCCTGCGCTGATACCGTCCTTGTCACGTATGTCGGGACATGCGGCATAGCCTACGGATTCTTCGTAGCCGAACAGATATACAAGGCCGTTCTCTTCAAGATAGGGGAATTGTCCGCAGATATTTTTAAATCCGGTAAGACTTTCAAACATGCGCACACCGTTTGCCTCTGCAATGTGGGTGCTAAGGGTTGAAGTGACTATGGACTTTATCATTGCCCCGTTTGAAGGAAGCGTGCCTGCGGATCTGTGTCCATCGAGTATGTAGCTGACAAGTATGTAGCCGGTCTGGTTTCCGTTTAAAGGAATGTAATCACCGTTTTCGTTTCTTATCTCGATGGCGAAGCGGTCCGCATCGGGATCGGTAGCCATAAGAAGTTCCGCATCTGTTTTCCTGCCGAGTTCTTCCGAAAGCTTAAAAGCGGCGGGGGATTCGGGATTGGGATAGCCGACTGAGGTGAAGTCGGGATCGGGATCTTTCTGTTCGGGAACGATATGGAAATTATCAAAACCCCTGTCTTTCAGCATCTGTTCGAAAGGTATGCTGCCGGCACCGTTGAGAGGCGTGTAGACAATAGGGATCGAAAGATCCAGATCATCGCCGGAATGTATGGCGAGTGCCTCTATCCTGTCCAGATACATTCTGTCATAGGATGCGTCAAGTGTAATGATGTTTTCATAGGATGATATGTCGGGCTCGTTACCGCAGGCATATCTGTTTACTATATCCGATGCTCTGTGATCAAAGTAATCGAGAGCAAATATCTTTTCGGTCATTCCGTCTGCAACAGATGAACTTACCTGGCAGCCGTCATCCCAGTATGCTTTGAAACCGTTATATTCCTTTGGATTGTGGGATGCAGTTATATTGACTCCTGATACGGCTCCGAGCTTTCTTATCATGAATGCAAGTTCCGGAGTGGGGCGCATATCGGGAAAGATATAAGTCTTTATACCTGCAGATGCAAAGATCTCTGCGGTCATGAGTGAGAACTCTCTGGAGAAGTGTCTCGGATCGCAGGCTATGATAACACCCTTGTCTGCTGCTTCTTTTCCGCACTCAAGTATATATTCGGCAAGCCCTTCTGCAGCGCGGCCGACAGTATAAAAATTCATACGATTCGTGCCGGCTCCGAGCTTGCCTCTGAGTCCGGCAGTACCGAATGAAAGTTATTTGTAGAAACGGTCTTCAATATCTGCAGGGTCAGCTGCAGCCGTTTCAAGATCCTTTTTTAATGAGCTTCCCGCTGGCAGAAGCTCTGACCAGCGGGAAAATAATTCTTTGTAATCCATATGTGTCTCTTTTTAATATTCAGGTCGTTTATGCTTTAGAACTTGAAGAAGCTGATGGTATCGTTGAGCTTTTCCGCAAGTTCTTTGAGCTGTGCAGCGTCAGAATTTAAAATATTGAATGTTGCATTGAGCTCTTCCATGGAAGCGTTGGTCTCTTCAGTAGATGCAGCATTCTCTTCGGAAATAGCTGACAGGTCTGAAATGATGGAAAGGAGGCTTTCTTTTGCTTTATCAAGTTCTGCAACTCTTATTGAAATGAGCTCTGAACTTTCGGAAACGTTATTCACGTTTTCCATCATATCATGCATATCCTGCTTGGTTGCATCGAGCTGTGTGCTCTGTTCCGAGAAGTTTTCGTTAAGCTTCTGCATTACTGCAACCGATGCATCGGAATCTGCAAGAAGCTGTCCAACGATATCCTTTATCTTGTCTGCGCTCTCTTTGGACTGATCGGCAAGCGCTCTTATCTCATCGGCTACGACTGCAAAGCCTCTGCCTGCTTCACCTGCTCTTGCTGCTTCTATCGAAGCGTTGAGTGAGAGGAGATTAGTCTGTGTTGCTATATCGGTGATAGCCTGTGAGAAGGTATCTATCGATTTTGCAGACTGATTGGTGGATTCGATAGTCTGTCCGATCTCTTTAACGGATTCGGTAACGTTTGTGTTCTGGGTGATGAGGTTAGTCATGGCATGCATCGCATTGTCGCAGGACTTCTTCATTCCCGTTGCAGCTGTGTCGAGTTCCTTTACGCGCTTTGTTATCTCATCGATGTTGTCACCGATATTTGCGGTATCGGTTGTTGCGGTCTCGATGCTTTCGGCCTGTGAAACAGCACCTTTTGATATCTCATCGATGGCGGTCGTTACCTGAGATGAAGCCTCTGAAGCCTGATCAGAAGAAGTACTCAGTTCATCGCTGGATGAATTGAGATTGCCGACCATCCCGGTGATCTGATGCATGGTTTCGTTGAGCTTGTCCTTGAGTATCTGCGTGCTTTCGGATATGCTTCCAAGCTCATCCATACGTGCTATGAGAGCGGGGTCAACTGTTATGCTAAGATTGCCGTTTGCCAGTTCTATGAGCTGCTCGGCAAGCTTGTTCATTCTTCCTGAAGTTTTATTTGCAACGTACATGCC
>JAEEGJ010016107.1_pt1 | contig 17262 bp, 5 predicted proteins | sample 8958761 | NCBI WGS metagenome assembly JAEEGJ01 (sample SAMN16246546, study PRJNA631951) | gut metagenome | biome: gut microbiome; feature: rumen; material: RS-attached | host: Bos | place: Iran: Karaj | collected 2018-10 | reverse complement strand
TTCCTCGCCACCGGCGATAACCAGAGTAAAAACAAAGATGTATATTATATAGACGAAGAAGACTATAACACCCGCCTTGCTCCAAAAGAAATCAAGGCACCGGCAGTTGTTTTTGAAGATCCAAAAAAGCCGGAAACAAAAGTTAGAGTCAATGTAAACCGTAACGACATCTTTATTGTTCCAATCGTAGCCCAGCGCCCGGCCGTTGCCCTTTCAATTCCTGCCGTTGGTGCCAGCGACGTTGTTCGTAACATGTCTGTGCGAATCAGCTTTACAAAGCCAATGGATCCACAATCCTTTAAGAACGAAGCAGGGGAGTACGACAAAATCACAATTACTCAGGGACGCCAGTCTTTGAGTGCAGACGGTGACATAGAAATTATAAGTCAGGATATTACAGACCGCTTCGAAGCACCGGTATTCAGTAGAAACATGAAGATGATTACCCTTAAGTTTAAGGAAAGCGAAAAGGCAGAAGGCTTTGCCGCCCAGTCATCTGTAAGTGTTATTATTTCAAAAGATGTAAAAGATTCCAGCGGTTTTACCATGTCGGATGATGATAGGGTTACCTTCTCAATTGGTAGTGCTATGGATACTCTGGCACCTCGTATCATCAGACTTACTGCCGGAACTTCTCTTTCTAACTTCGACACCTTCCAGGGTATGTACCGCGATAAAGAAACCTGGAACAATATTTCCGGTGTAACCCAGATGGCTTCATGGATTCAGGGCTCTGGTTCATCTGCAATTTATTTTGGTGCAAATGAGGCTCCGGATTCTCTCGACGGTCAGGTTGAAAACATTTACTTCTACGACAAGTTTGCGCCGCTGCAAAGCTCTACTGAGCCAGGCTACCGTGTAGGTACCAAGATTTACATTCATACAATTGCGGAAGATATTGCCGGTTCCGGCATAATCAATAACCCTACCGCCCTCGAAAATGATGTTGCAATGATTGGTGTTAAGGCAACCCTCATGTTCGATATGAACGGAAATTATGTAGCAGAAGCAGACCAGCCTCTGGCCGCAGACGGAACTCTTGCCGGAGCACCGGTAGCCTTCAACTACCTTGCCCAGAACGTTGGTCCTGGTATTACACAAACCTACATCAACCTTGTACATGCACGTAACGTTGCAAATGGTACTACAGACCCATCTGATTCCGGCTACATCCCGGAAGATAAGGGTTTCCTCTTTGAATACGACCTCGGCAAGATGCCGGATGGTTTAATCCGTCTCGATGTATACGCAACCGATACCGTACAGAACAGCGGCTACTCAGAAAACGAACAGTACTCAAAGATTTACGGTAACGGCTATTCTTCACTCTTCGTAGTTAAGGATACAACTCCGCCAGATGCCGCAACAAATGCCGCAAAAATCAATCTTGATACATCTCATGCAACACCTTCTTATTATTACTTTAACAATAATTCTACAAGCAACTATTACAGAAATTACCTCAAGCTTGTAGGAGAATCTACATTTGTAAGTGATACGGATTCTATTGTTGACTCTGGTCATCCACGACTCCGCTCTAAACATCAAAATATTAAATGGAATGTAAAACTTTCTGCAAACGCAGCAACCGGCTGGCACGCTATTACAAGTGACCTTACAGGCTTCCCAGAACCTCCGGCTCAGGGACAAATCAACTTTACTTATTCTCTTCAGGATGATTTGGGTAATGTTTCAAGTGAAGTAACTATTTCTCCTGTTCAGCCTGTATATTACGATAGTGTTGCACCTTCTGTTCAGACTCCTTACTGGGAAGTTCTTCCTGGTTCAACTTCTGGTGAAGTTGCGGGTAGCGCTAAGTCTCATATTATTTCTAACCAGAAGCTTATAATTCCTCTTACAGAAGTAACGTCTGGTATTAAGTCACTTGAAGTATCGGTAAGGAAGGATGGGGCAACTTCTGATTCTACTACAACTCCATTCGGAGGACCTGGAGAAACTACCTCATATTCTGTCTCATCAGACGGCACTGAACTTTCAGGTACACCAAACGGTAAAGTATTGACCTTCACTGTTCCTCACACCTTTAACGGTTCTACACTCGAAATTACAGGTCTTAAGATTTCTGATGCAACTAGTGGTTCTGCCCTCGAAGGAAGATACACTGTAAAAGTTACAGTAAAGGATGCAGCCGATAATGAATATACAACTACAAATGGTGCACTAATTTCTATTGATAACACCGAGCCTAAATTTGATTTGAATGGTACTAATCAGAACGATTATGGTATATATATTCCAAATCTTAAAAAGTCTGTTCGCGCCTCAAGCCCTTCTACTACAGAATACTGGGCAGATTACACAATGCTCGACCATTCTGGCACAATCCCTGTAACAGACGTATACATTGTATTCAATGAAGCAGCTTCCGGAGCAAGAGTATTTGACTTTACTGGCTCAACCCTGCAGCTCACAGACGCTTCTCAGATTTATGTGGCAGATCCGGTTTCGCTTTCCGCTTCTGCAACCGCAATTACAAGAACGGTAGATACAACTAACAACAAACTTACAATCACAAATGCCAATGACGCAGTTGTAAATGCTATTGGTCAAAATAGAGCCGCAGTAAAAATTACAAATGTGCAGCTTGCAGCAGCCCCTTCTGCTTCCAGCATTGCAGTTAAGGTAAAAGATACAGCAACAAACGTTGCCGCTACTGCATACAACAAAATAAAAAGTGCAGAGGGCACTACACAGCTTTCTAACATTACTTCCTTTAAGTATGAAAACACAGATTATTACCCATATTCTGAAACTCTTGAATTAAAGGATAACGTAACAGAAACAACCTGTATTGCTGCAGAATCTGGCTATACAAATAACGAATACGTAAATGCTCGTGTAAAGCTTTGGCCAAGTAACTCGGGAATCTATAAGCTTACACTTTCTGGAAACGCAGTATTTAGTACAGATGCTGCACATCCAACTAAGTTTACATTAAACGAAGCTTTATGGTCGGAAACTCCTATGGCTTCAAGTGGAACTTCAACTGTTTCAAATTCAGCCTTCCTGAACTTTGACCTTTCTTCCGACGGTAAGACTGTAATCTTTAAGTATGGAACAGACCACGCTGTTATCGGCGGTCAGGCATCTTCCGGCAGCCACAGAGGAAGCAACTTCTATCTCTACATCAAAGACCTTAAGCTTACCGACAATACAGGAGCCGCAATAACAGAAGGCGATAAAGCTGTAACAATTAAAGCAGAAAGCTTCTACGGTTATGCAAACCCGGCAGACTCAGCAAGCGCTAATTATACAATCAAGCTTGATACAACAGTACCGCAGTGGGTTGACCAGGCAGACGGAACTCCTGGCAGACTTTATGCGGCATATTTTGATAACGATGTTAATACTGACAGAACCGCCCGTATTTATCCGCACCCGGTTCCAACCACCGAAGGTTACGCATACGGAATTACCGTACCGAACCCGAATCCAACAAATCCATCAAATCCTGGCACCTTAAACGATACAAGCGGAAATCCAATTCTCCACTTCTATCAGAACCTTTCAAGCTCATCAGGCGATCTTTATATCTATCCACAATATAATGAGGATAACCCTAAAACCGCTGTCTGCAATTTTGTTTACCAGGGTACCGGTTCTACCCCGGTTCAAGATAACTATGCCTCGTATTATTACCAGCAGTACGGAACCTGGACAGCCCAGCTTCGCGATAAAGCCGGTAACCTTTCTACCATTCAGACCTATAAAGTTGTAAGAGACAGCGCTTTTGCAGACAGCACAGCACTTGGAAATATTCAGCACTACTTTACAATTGAAGTACCGGCAAACGCAAAGTTCTTCAGAAGTCAGTCTTATAACACAGGCACCTTTACTACCAGTCAATCAGGAGATTACCATATCAGTGGTGTTCTAGTGAATAGCCCAAAATCTCTTAAAGTTTACAATTATGTAATTAAAGGAAACCCAGATACAAGCGTAACAAATACAGGCTACAAAATTAAGTTAAAGCTCACAAGCGGACTTTCTTCTACAGACACACTTCTTAATGAAGCAAATCCTGCATCAAACGATCCTGCATTAAATACTAAATGTGCATTAATGGATGCGACAGCAGATTACACACCTATAGAATATTATGCAATTTCTCACTGGTTCTCTTCTTACCCGTCAATTACTAATGAAGACAATAATTTCTTACCAGCATTCCCTAATGAAAACATGGGATTCAATTCAACAGGTTCAACTGTTTATGGAACTGATAAAACCAGCTGGCATAAATATACAACTACTACTTCTTATAACACAGACACCGATGTAGACAGCCGTATAGACGAAGACGGCAACCTGGAAATTCTTCTTCCTAACAAAAATACACCTCCTCTCGCGGTTCTGCTTAAAGACGGTTGTGGAAACTTTAATTATGTACTTGTTAAGCCTGTAGCAGATGTCTACGGAGACGATATGTATTGGGCTTATAACATGCCTGCCTGGATTCCAGACTCGTCAGTTACTTCTTATTCCACAAGTTATACCGGCACAATTTCAAACCCTCTTCCAGGGGATACTAACGGTAACGGCGTAAACTTCTACTCTGATGGAGTAAAGCTCGGATTCTATGATTGTGTAATAGACTCTTGTCAATATAGTCAAAGTGGAACGGGATCAGAAACAGAATACACTCTTAAAAGCCGCGTAATTGTATGGACCAATTCTGGAACCCCTTCACAGTCAGATTTCTATTCAACTTCTCTGACAACAACAACTGCTTCTAACTGGATTTATAAAAAAGCATCGGGTTTTGGTATATCAAGTTCCTTAAATATGGTTCATGATTTACCTCATTACAATGCATCAAGTCCTTACAAGCTTTATGCTATTATAGAAGACCGTGTAGGAAACTGCGATATTATCCAGCTTAAAGAAAATATCTCAAATCCAGTTACAGACAACTGGTTCTACGATAACACAGTGCCTACAACCACTGTTTCAACTGCCGTAAAAGTAAACACTATAAACGACGGCACGGCTGCTGCTCCTGTAAAGAAAAACTATTACAGCCCTCAGTCTACTGTTATTTACGATATTACAGATAATGAATCAGGTATCAAGAGCACCGCTACTCAAAACTTCAGCTTCACAAGCTTTAATGCCCGCAAAACCTCAGAGACTGGAATCTCTTATCCTCTTGGTAATTATGAACCTGGTACTGGTGGAGCCATGAGTATTTCCGGTGTAGTAAACTGGGCTGGCGGCGAGGCAGCAAGCGCCAGTCTCTCTTATAACGGTAGTGGTGTATGGGTAAAGCAGAGTACACCTCCAGCGCTTTCATCATCAGGCTTAACCGCCGTAAATACAACAGCCTGGTATAAAGACCAAACTTATTATGATGTTGGAACTGCAATTGCGGACCAGACAACTGCTGCCGATGCAACTCATCCGGATGGCGGCGGCCAGCTTCTTCTTACAATCACCTCAAAGGCTGTAAATGAAAATATCGACTTAAAGCTTCCAGCCGCAACTTCTTCTACAGATTCAACAAGACTTCTCGGTTGGGTAGTAAGTGATTCACCACTTACTTCATTTGCAGACTTCTATTATCCATCAGATTCTACAGATACAAATGCAAATGCGACAAACAAAGTTTCATCCCTTGTAACCTATGACTCAACAGACGGTGTTTTTATCTATCATTATTCAAATCCAAATGGTTTCTTAAATTACACCGCATGGTATGGTAATATTTCAGATAAGTACTTCTACCCAGTAAACAGAGCGGGCTTAATCCGTAAGCAGCCTATAAAGGTAACCTTTGCTCAAAACCTTGTACCTTCTCTTAAGAATGATGCAGTTACCTCATATTCAGGAAATAATTCTTCTGGAAACGAAACAATCCATGCTTATGGCACAGGCGATAACCGCGTAAACTACACAAAAACCGGTGCAAGCGTAACCTTTACTACTGTAAATAATCCAACAACCTGCTGGATTATTTATGGAAAAGGAACAGATAATAGATGGGGTACCTCTGATGACGATCATAAGGAATTCACACTTAGTTCTTATATAGATTCAAGTGTAACTTCATCTGATCCAAATTATCCTCAATACACTATTCCATTAGATGATACTGCCCTTAAGCTTTCTGGCAAAGAGTTCTACCTCATGCTTTCTACAACAAGCGAAGACTCTTCTCCATACTCACTTAAGGGTCCTGCCGATTACAACAAGTGGACCTTCGATGAAACTGCACCAACTGTAAGCTTTGGTGCAAGTGACATTAAGACTGTAAAATCTGACAATACGGAACAGGCGGCAGTAACTTCTGTATCAACAAGCGATGTAACAAGGTACATCCAGAGTGAAAAGGCAAGAATCAGTCTTACACTTACTCCAGCTCCAACCTCAACAACACCAACTGATATCGACAAGTATCAGTGGAAGGTAGGCGCTGCTGACTGGGCAGATATCAATACAACAAATGCTTCTAGTCTCCCTTATCTTGCACTTCCGGCTGCCGGCTCTTCAACTGGCGTAATCACCTTTACTGCTCCGGCCGCAAAAACAAATTATCAGTTCCGCGTTATAGACAAGGCAGGAAACGTATCTGCGACAACTGCCTTCAGCCCTAGTGCAACTTCTTACAATACTATCCAGATCCAGCGCGATGATACACCTCCATCAGGAACTATTGATTTCGATATTCTCGACGGTTCAGGAAACTCAGTAAAAACAACTCTTAAAAATACTGCTAACCAATATCTTGTAGAATTGACTCCTAATGATCCTACTACTACTGCCGCAACCGCAACCGGTGTTACAATTTACTACAGTTCTCGCTCAGCAAATACATCAAGCTACATAAAGACTCTTAAGCTTAACTTTACTGGCATAACAGATGCCGTAGACAGTATAGAAAGATCTGGAATCCAGAACTACCAGATTTCTAATGATGGTGGCTCTTCTTGGACAACATATACAAGCAGCGAGATGTCTGCAACAACAGGAAATCCGTCAAATAAAATATTTACTTACACACTCACAGACAATACAAGCGGAACAACAGTGTATAAGTTTAAGTTCAAGGATAACATTAACCAGGAATCAGAAGTTCTTAAAACAATTACTATGATTGCCTATGGAACTAATCCGACACTTACAGCACCGGATGCCCACGCAGTTCAGACAAAGGTAAATGTAAGCGCAGCTGCTACAGACGCCGCAAGTAAGGTTGTATCTTCTACTCAGACTAACTACTACTTTAAGGAAGATACTCTCGGTGTACTCAACTTTACAATCAGTGATGCTGCTCATACAACATATCAGTACACTACAGACGCAACTGCCGCTACTCCAAGCTGGGCTGCAATTCCAAACAGCGACATTACAGGAAACTCACTTGCCTTTACAGTTGAAGCAAATAACCTTTCTTCAACAGCTGCCGCTTACCAGATTCGTGCTATAGATAAGGTTGGAAATATCACAACTTCTTCTATATACTACCTTGCAAAGGATTCTGCCGCACCTTCCGGAACCTTTGATAATACAAAGTATAAGTTTAAGGTAAGCGAAAGCGGAGCCTACACAGGAAGCGACTACTTTACAGACACAGCAACAACTGAAAGTGAGACAACTTATCAGTTGCTCAGATACAATACAAGCCAGGCATCTCACATTGAGTTTAATTTTGACGCAATTACAGATGCTGACTCTGGAATCTTAAGCTACATCTGGAATGATGGTGCAACAGACACTGTATGGGATGCCCAAATCACTTCAAAAACAATCACAATTCCAACTGGTAACGCAGTTTACACTCTCAGCGTAAAAGATAAGGTTGGTCATGTAACTGTGCTCAAGAAGTTCAAGTTTGTTGCAGATAGTTCAACTCCAGTTCTTGCAACACCTGTTGTAACAACACAGAAAGAAGGCGAAGCTGTTTACACCGTAACTCCTGTAACTTCTGGCGGCTCAAGCATCCACTGGATTAAGGGTGCAAACGCAGTAATCACTCTCAGTGCAACCGACGCGGGCGGAGACCTTGCATACTATGGATGGCGAGAGGGTACAAGCGGTGACTTTACATTCCAGGCAAGCTCTTCAAATACAGTTTCTTTCGAAGCCACAAACTTTGCAAGTTCTGCTAAAACTTATCAGTTCTGTGCAAAGGATGCGGTAGGTCATACTACTGATCCTGTGTCAGTAACTTTGCGTCAGGATGCAGTCGCACCAGAAGGAACTTTTGCTTATACTGTTAGAAACGGAACAACAGCAAAACAGGTTGTTGATACCGATCATCCGGTTGCAGATTACACAGAAACAACAGACGCAGCCGGTGTAAAAACAATCACCTTCAACCCAACGAATGTAAACAACATTGTATTCTCCGGCATTTCAGATGAGGGCGGCTCAGGTCTCGCAGGTTACTACAACAGAACTTCAAGTAGCGATGTCCTGCTCACAGACAGCAAGATAGCCCTTGACTCAACAATGAACGGCACAGACACCTACATCATCGTAGCAAAAGATAATGCCGGCAACGAGCTGATAAACCTCGGAAGCTTTAAGTTTGTAGCTGATGGTACGGGACCGGTATTTAATTCTGCCAAAGTAAAAGAGGAGAAGATGATTGCTGGTTATACAGCAAGAAAGAATGCAGGTGCTACTGAAAATATAACTATACCGTATGCAAATGTTCCAAAAATTGGAAGTAAACAGAAGTCAAATTATTACACTTCTGGAACTCAGATAATTTATGCTACGGATGACATTCCTGGTGCTGTTCAATATCAGATTGTGACAACTGTAACTACCGGAACAGTTGCTGGTAGTAATGGTAATGATGGTTACAATGCGCAACCTGTTGCAACGGGATGGCATGCTATGTCGGAAGTAACTTCTGGTACAAACTATGTATTCACATTACCAGATATTACAGCAAATCATACACGTATTGCCTTCTTCTTTAGAGATGCATTAGGAAATGTTTCTTCTGCATATTATCTTGGTAATAATGGAAGCAATACTAACGATTATGGTGTTCAGTGGTGGATTACAACTCCAGGAGATAATACAGGTATAAGTATAAGTACTGTTACTCCTCTAAATGCTGATACACCAGTTGGCTGGGTTGCTGTAAAGAATGACTATCTTGTCAGCATAAAACTTCCAACGGGTACTGTTGTAACTTCAATAACATTATCTCCTGCTGCAGGTGCACAAAATACTGGGGTAGTATGGGCTACAGGTTCTGGTGATACTATTAAAGATCAGATTGCTTTCACTGGATGGAGTGCTACAAATCAGAAAGTTGTGACTGTAAGTGATCCAACCATCAATGTTGCAGGAAGTTTGGAGGTTGGCTTAAAACTAAAGATTTATGTTTGGGACAAACAAGGTGATAATACTACTCCTATAAATCAAACAGATCCAAAAATCACTATTACAACTATTAACGGAAATATCGAACTTACCGTATTCCCAGTAGGCGGTTATAGCAATATCGCTACAAGCGGTGCTTTGGATTTCGTTCCTGGTGGAAGTTTGAGCTTTGGTGACGAGGAGGAGACTCCGAAGTCTCGCGTAGCTCAGTTCTTCAGTAGTGTTGCCGATGTATTCGCTCGCAATAGAGAAGCTGCGCCAGTCGAGCAGACCAGTGTAGAAAAGCCTGCTGTTTCTGCTAAGAAGGCCAAGAAGGCTGCGAAGAAAGCCGCTAAAAAGAGCTCAGGCACCGGAATGGCTGTAGAGGCTGCGGAAATTGTTGAGCAGACCCTTACATCAACTGTACCTGAGGTTTCGGTTGCAACCGAATCTGTGGTCAGCGAAATTGCTGCCGTGACAGAAAAGGTTGAATCTGATGCTGCGGTGCTTTCGACAGGCTCAAGTACCGTAACCGCAGAGGCAAGTTCAGCCAAAGCAAGCGCGGTCGCTGACACATCTACAGCAGTTGCCGCTGAAGCAGATGCGGGCAGCAGATCTCCTTCGAAGTCCGCAAGCATAGTAATAATGCTGGCCATCCTCAGCAGCTTCGGTGCAGTCTGGTATCTCCAGAAGAACCGTAAGAAGTAGTTAAAAAATACAATAGGCTTGCTTTTTGAGCTAGTCTGTTGTATATTAAAAAAAGAAAGGCATTCGCAATATAGCGTCTTGCCTTTAGTGGTTTTTTATCCGAAAAATCGGAAAGGTCCGCCTAACGGTTCGAGCGTTGGCGGGCCATTTTTTTAATCCGTTTACCTTTTTTCCGTCTATGGAGAAGGCGCGTAATAATGTCGATGAAAATTACGATTACCTGTAACAGTAAATCTAAAACTTCATACAAACTCAATAGCTGCCTCCTTATTCAAATAATCTAACCTTTCGGGAAGTATTGAACACAAGAGACAAGACCGCCATTCTTTGCGAATGCCAAAATTATCAATAATAATATAACTTGACAGTCAATTAAATATGACTATATAATAACCATAATAACACAAGGAGGGTAAAATGACAACTCCGCTTTTTGATGCGAAAGCACATTTTAGTGAATATGTAACGCTGGCCGAGAATGGTGAGGTAGTGGAAATCACCAAGCACGGGAAAACTACGGCAGTTATTATTGGCTTGAAGGAATATAGTGATCTCAAAAATAATTACAGACCTTCGTTTGTAGACAAGTTAAATGAATGGAAAAGTAAAACCGGCGGGCTCACAGAAACTGAATATAATGAATTCCAGAATGCCATTTCCCGCAATAAAGAGGCCTATAGTCTGAAGGAGGATTTATTTTGAAAAATATCTATCTTTTAGACACAAATATCATTTCTCAAGTAACTAAGCCGGAGCCTTCAGAAAAATTAATTACAAACCTGGAGCTGCATTCCGGTACTTGTGTCATAAGCAGCATTACCTGGTTCGAACTTAAAAATGGAATTGAACTACTGGGCGAGGGCAGTAAAAAAGACAAGCTGCGGACATTTCTCACAGATTATGTGCAATCAGCTTTCCCTGTAATTCCATATGATATTCACGCTGCCTCAATCAATGCGGATGTTACAAGTAAATTTTTACCTCTCGGAAAACCAACCCCGGTTCTCGACACACAGATTGCCTCCATCGCAATTGCAAATAATCTGATATTGGTAACAAATAATACAAAGGATTTTAAGATATTCACCGAGTATTTTAATCTTATGTTAGAGGATTGGATATAAACTTCTTGACAGTACGCAGCAAAAGCTTGGATTAAATTAAGATGCATTCAAACCGGACACACGCGAATGCGTGTGTCCGATTTGAATGCTATTTCTGTAAGAGACGGAACGTACCCTTGATTTCGTTCTTGGTTCCGACCCATTCTGGGTTCATGTCGGCTGGGTTTTCGGTGTTGTAGGCAACTCCGAAATTGTCTGCTTCTGTTGGAACCTTGCCCTTTGCAAAGAACTTTTCTGTGAGCTCAATGTAGTAGGCAATAACATTGTCGTGGCTGTTCTGGCTCTGCAGTACCTTGAAGTCTGCAAGGGCTCCCTTGTAGTCGCCGCTTTCAAACTTGGCAAGTGCACTTTCCCAGTCTGCCAGATACTTGATTACGGCATCGTTGGCTTCAGAACGGAAGCCAATCAGTTCATAAAGACGGATAGGTGTTTTTACATTTACTACCTGAACTCGGTCAAGGCTGCGAACAAGGAACTTGTCCGAAAGCTTTACGCGGGTTGCTTCGCTTATCAGTACACCGCCAGTATGATACTGTTTATTTACACCCTCGAGGCGGGCCGCAAGGTTTACATTGTTACCCATCATAGTGTAGTTCTTCTTGCTGTCTGAACCCATGTAACCGGCAATCATTTCGCCGGAGTTCAAACCAATGCGGGTAAAGATTGTACGCTTGTTTGCAACCATAATCTTGAAGGCATCGTAAAGATCCTGTTCCATGTCTTCCGGTTTATCGCCGGCTGCAATTTCTTCGATGTACTTGTTGATTTCAATTTCAGATTTCTTCATCTTGATTGCGGCAGCGCAGGCACGTTCTGCGTGGTCTTCCATCTTAATAGGAGCACCAACGAGGGCGATGATAGCGTCTCCTTCGTACTTATCTACCGTACCGCGTTCTTCCATAATCAGGTTAGACATCTTAGTAAGATAGAAGTTTAAGAGGGCTACAAGCTGGGCCGCATTCAAAAGCTCACTGAAGCCGGAGAACTTCTGAATATCTGTAAACATAGCCGTCATTTCAACACGTTCACCACCGAGCTTGAAAGAAGAAGGGTTGGCAACGATTTCGGCAACTACTTCTTTTGAAAGACATTGGCTGAAGGCACCGGTAATGAATTTCTTGTCTTTTGATGTAGAAATAAGATTCAAAACCGTAATTGCAATGAAGGTGATTGCAAGTGAGATTGCTGGAACCGCAGTGCCAATGTAAATCTTAGTTATTATATAGAAGAGAAGTAAAAGAATAATTACAGAAACTTCCATCAAACCACCAATAGTCAGCTGGCGGCCGGTGCTCTTTACCTTCTTTGAGGCAAAGCCGTAACCAAAGCAGAAAAGAACTGCAATGAGTATAGAGATCCACCATGGAGAATCTTTTACGAAATCAGTAGACAAAAGCTGATTTGCGATAGTGTAGTGAACACCCGGGTTAGGGTACTTTTCTTCATACTGAATAAGACCAAAGTCGGTTGTACTTGTGGCAGAGGTTCCGAAAATACAGAAGGAACCCTTTACCTTTTCTTGTACACGCTCACGGGAAGAAATCAGTTCGTCGTAAATCTGGCGGACTGTGTTCATGTTGTAGGTAATGTATTCAGCAGTTTCTTCATCTCCTTCTACAGATTCAAGAAGCTCTGCTTCTGTTGAACCGTAAAGGAATTCCTTTGCGCCGTTATAGAAGGCTTCTTTGTAAGCAAAATAGTCGTCGTAGGTTACGCCTGAATCATCGTCTTCTGCAACAAGGGAATCGTGAATAAAGCCTGAGGCTGCTTCGTAATATTCATAAGGAAGGTCGTCTTCCCAGAAGCTGAAGAAGCCGTTTTCGTTAAGCTCTTTAAGGCTGTTTACGAGGTCTTTTTCGAGCAGAAGAATGCGGTAGGCAGACCAGAGGGTAATTGCCTTGTAATCATAATAGCTCTTTCTAGGATATTTGATTATTACAGAGCCGTCCTGGGCAAGCGGAATCTTGAGGTCTCTTGTTCCGTCCGGGAATTTACAGTCCCTGAGGATGATTTTGTTACGGCGAACATCAATATGAGGATTTCCAAGATAGTTCAAAATTGGAGCAAAGAGCAGCTGTGGATAATAGTTTCCCTTGTACTCAAAAACCAGGTAGAGGCGGCGGAGGTATCCGTCTTTGTCGGCATCTGCATTCACGAAGCCGGCCTTATTAGCCATAAAAAGGAAGTCTGTAAGTGCAGGTTCAACGCCCTTGTATTTAGGAACGCGGGCATTTTTTGCAACAGTGATATCTTTAAGCGAAAGTTCATTTGAAAGATAATTTTCGGCAACTTCGCCAAGGGCAGGGAAGCCGTCGTCGAAGGTGAGGGTAAGATATGAGTTTTCAAAGAACTTGAGGTCGTTTGCAAGAGCCTCATCTACGTCGCGGATAGAATACTGAATTGCAGTTTTGATTCGGTTCTGAACAGAATCCATTACGCCGTTAAGGTCTTCTGTAACATCGTAACCTTCGGCTTCCATCAAAAGCCAGGCAACCTGTTCATTAAGTTCTCCGAAGTCTTCGTCAACATAGTGTGGAAGCTCACTTTCTACGTACTCTTTATTAACCTTTGTCTGAGATTTGTCGAGGAAGCTTAAATCGAATACGGCCGCCTCGGCACCAAGGTCTTTAAGAATTACCAGGGTGTCGGCATAAACCTCGCGCGAAAAAGGCCAGGTACCAATTGCGTCTACAGAAGAGTCGTCAATGTTTACCATTATTACATTATCCGATTCTTTTAACGGCGGAATTGTTCTCTGAAAGAGGTCGGCAATTTTATTGTCCAGACTCGTGAGCACGAGAAGTGAACAAACAACAACAGAAATAAAAGGGATTAAAAGGAATGTATACTTTTTCATTTTCTCTCTCTAAGGTGGGAGATTTCCGAATGCATCGGAATCTCTAAAGATAGATGCTGAAACAAGTTCAGCATGACGTTTTTCTAAAAAAAAATCCTGTGTCGGAAAAACCTAAACACAGGATTTTGATTCTTTAATTGGGCTTGATTATTCTTCCCAGTCGTAATCTTCTTTTGCTTCACTTGCGCGTGAAGAAGCAGTAACTACAGACTTGCTTGTTTTGCTTGTATCAGCAGCAACTGCAGAGTTCTTAAGAGCAGAACCCTTCTTGATACCAGAGTTACCAGTTGAAGCAACAGCAGTAAGACTTTCGATAGTTCCTTTCTGCATAGCCTTAATGTTGATCTTTGCACCATCGAGTGAAAGTACAAGAGTTGAATTTACACCAGTCTGAATTACAGTTGAAGCTGGCAATTCCTGTCCTGCTTCTACTGCTACCCATTTTCCAGGTGCAGATTCATAAGTTACTTTACCTGTAAATGACTCTACCTTGTAACCAGCAGCGAACAAAGAAGAGGCAACAAACATTGCAAAAGCTGCACAAACTAAAACCTTAAGTTTTCTCATAGTAATCTCCGAGCCGACTTCCTTCGAAGCCGTAGTACTTTTGATATAGTTCTTCCTACAATAAAGAACATATATATTATCTATCAATTTTGTGCATTTGTCTAGTATTTTTTAAAAAATTTTGAGTTAGCAAAAACAAAATTCGTATGCTATAATAAATGGTATGGCAGATGATTTGAACAGAAGCGCGTTCGATAAGCTTGTGGCCGGAATGGATTCTGAAGAACGCAGTAACATGCTGGAAAAAATAAGTCAGTCGTCAGTTTCTGTTTTACAGCTTTCTGAAGACGAGAACAAAATCCCGGAAAAAAATGTTTCTCTGCATATCCGCTTTAAGGGGGAGTCTGCCTTTTATCGTCTCGTCCTCTGGTTCCGTAGCTTAATAGAAAAGAAAAATCCTGAAAAAATCTATAATGAAGATGTGCTTGCTTCCATGGCCCGCCGTATAAACCGCGACCACCCTGGAATCTTAAATCATAAAAACGGCCTGCTGGATTCTGTTTTTTATGAACATCTTAAATCCCTTAAGTCTGCCGCAGAATTCTTTAAGCCTTACTTCAATATAATAGATGATAACCCGGGTGACTTTTATGTTTTCTTAAGCTCCTTTGTTGCTCCAGAGCTTTCCGACCTGGTTACGGCAGAAGCAGATCCTTTTTCTCTTTCCTTTGACACGGATCCGGATCCGGAAGTTAAAAACAAGCTGCTTAAAAATCTTGATGATATTCTGAAGAATATTGACGGCGGCATAAAAAGCAATCTTTACACTGCGGTCAGCTCGGTAAACTGGCTGCGTCAGTTTACAAGACTGCCTTACATTCACTTTACTTCGCAGTTTACAAATCTTACCCTGAACTCTTATACCTGTCCTTATAGAAATGCGGTAAATGATTTTGATAATTTTGCCGCTGTTTTTTCTAACGTAATGTCTGTGCAGAATGAGGTGCTGGAGGCAATGCTTTTGTTCAGCCAGCGCAAGGAGCTCACTAAGAATGCCCAGGAAAAAGACATTGAAAGGACGATAAAAGAATTTATTGCAAAGGCGAATCAGTGTCTGGGTGCCCTGCAGATGTTTATTACCAGCGTTCCTATAATCAAGGTTGGAAAAATCATTAATGCTGATTACGACTGGCTGCCGGGTAACATAGAAGGAGTGGAGGGCTGGTTCCCTAACTTCCGCAGTCAGTGGCGAAAGATTATTGAAGTGCGCTGGGGAGACTGGCTGCGTGAACGTAAAAAGAAAAATCTTGAAACCTACCTGGGTAACGACTTCGGGCTTTTTGAATTCCCGACCTTAAAGTATCGCCCCTGGCAGGCTCTCTGGCTGCGGGTTCCTTTTGCCTGCGAGCTGACCGGCGGTTTTCTTTCCTGGTTCTGCGAAAACCGTTACGAAGAAATGATGCCTTATTTAAATGATGTAATGATGGAAGGTGTTTTTGTCCGTAATGAAAACCGAATTGAATATTCTGAAGGCTTGAATCTGTTTGTGCAGGCTAACAGTCAGATGAAGGAGCTGCTTGAACGGCTTGCTCCGGAAGGTGAGTACGGCGCCCAGTTTGATGAATTTGCAACCAGCAGAATCCGTTCCTTCCAGGTTCAGAATCAGATTGATTCCATGATGGCAACTACTGAATCTGAAATACGCGAATGTGTAAGGAAATTTACAAAAGGCTCAAAAATGATGGATAAGTGTCTCAACGGAATCTTAACTGATGAACGCGATAAGGTTCACGACGGTCTGCAGAACATTGCGTCGATTAAGGGACATCATAACCGCGAATGGCGTGATTCTTTACGTGTTTGCTGGGAAGTTTTGAAAAAGTCTGTCTTCTATCTTTCTGAGCTGGAGCCGATTGACGCGGCCACAGCCCAGGAATAATTAAAGCGGAATGTTTCCGTGCTTTTTGAGCGGTTTGTTTGTGAAAATCTTTGTTTCCAGGAAGTCGAAGCTGGCAACGATGCGCTTTCTTGTATCTTCCGGCTGAATGATTTCTGTAATATAACCGCGTTCTGCTGCAATATAAGGAGTCATGATTTCGCTCTTATATTTTTCTGAAGCAGCCTGAACCTCTGCAGCCTTGGCAGGATCCTTCAATTCCTTTGCAAAAAGAATCTCAATTGCACCTTCAGCACCCATTACGGCAATTTCTGCCTTTGGCCATGCATAAACAAAATCAGCTCCAAGATGCTTAGAACACATTGCAATGTAAGCACCACCGTAAGCCTTGCGCAGAATTACTGTGAGCTTAGGTACAGTAGCCTCGCTGTAGGCGTAAATTACCTTTGCACCGTGGCGGATAATACCTTTCTGCTCTTCCTGAGGTCCCGGAATAAAGCCTGGAACATCAACAAAAGTAAGAAGAGGAATATCAAAGCTGTCGCAGTAGCGGATAAAGCGGGCAATTTTATCTGAAGCGTCGCAGTCGAGAACGCCGCCAAGTCCCTTAGGATTGTTAGCGATAATTCCGATTGTGCGGCCTTCAATCTTACCAAAGCCAACTACACAGTTTACGGCAAATTCCTTCATAATTTCGAGGAAGGAATCTTCGTCAATTACACAATTGATTACTTCGCGAACGTCGTAGCCCTGGCGTGGATTCTCCGGCAATATTTCCTGAATCTTCTTTGCGGCCTTCTTTTCGTCGAACTTGAACTTGTCGTTAG
>JAEEGJ010016105.1_pt1 | contig 17263 bp, 14 predicted proteins | sample 8958761 | NCBI WGS metagenome assembly JAEEGJ01 (sample SAMN16246546, study PRJNA631951) | gut metagenome | biome: gut microbiome; feature: rumen; material: RS-attached | host: Bos | place: Iran: Karaj | collected 2018-10 | reverse complement strand
AAGACGGTGCCCGCATCAAACTGATCGCCACCGACGGCGTCTTCTCAATGGACGGCATCATCTGCAACCTGAAGGGCATCTGTGACCTTGCCGATGAATTCGGCGCCCTGGTCATGGTGGATGATTCCCACGCGGTCGGCTTCGTCGGTGAAAACGGCAGAGGCTCGGCTGAATACAACGGTGTCGAAGGAAGAGTCGACATCATCACCGGCACTCTGGGCAAGGCCCTGGGCGGCGCATCCGGCGGCTACACCTCCGGCAGGAAAGAGATCATCGATCTTCTCAGACAGAGAAGCAGACCTTACCTCTTCTCCAATTCCTTGGCTCCGGCCATCGTCGGTGCCAGCATCGAACTCTTCGACATGCTGGCGGAGGGATCCGAACTGAGGAAACACCTGATGGATGTCACACAGTACTACCGCGAGAAACTGAAGGAAAACGGCTTCGACATCATCGAAGGCACCCATCCGATCGTGCCGATCATGCTGTACGACGAGAAGCTTGCCGGCCAGTATGCGGCCAGGATAAGAGAGAAAGGCATCTATGTCGTCGCCTTCTCCTATCCGGTCGTTCCGAAAGGCAAAGCCCGCATCCGCACCCAGGTCTGCGGCAACCACACAAGAGAAGACATCGACCATGTCATTGAATGTCTGATCGAAACGCGAAACGAGATCAGTGCACAGTAGAAACACAGCAAGATATGCAGACAGAAGCCCTTCCTCCACAGAAAGGGCTTTTGTTTGGTTTCGTTAATTCTTCAAAAATGCATCCGTTCAGATCGCAATAAAAGGTATAATGAAGACGTAAGGAGAAGATCATATGATACCTGAAAACAGAAAACTTGACTGTATTCCGGTCGGCAGACTGGCTATCGACATCAATACGCCGACAATGAGAGAGACATTCGCGGAAAGTCCATCTCTCAGAAGATACGTCGGCGGATCCCCTGCCAACACGGCAGTCGGCATGGCGAAACTCGGCATGAAAGTCGGCTTCATCGGCAAGATCTCCGATGACTCGCTGGGTGATTTCGCAAAGTCCTTCTTTGAAAATCTCAACATCGACACCACGCACATCTTCCGCGCTGAAAAGGAAGTCCCGATCGGACTCGCCTTCACGGAGACCCTCAACGGCAAGACCAACCTCATGATGTACCGTTCGGAAGGCGTCGCCGACCTGCAGCTGCAGTGCAGCGAGATCGACGAGGAATACATTGCCTCATCCAGATCCGTCGTCATCTCCGGTACCGCTCTCTCCGCATCCCCTTCAAGGGACGCCTGCTTCAAGATCCTGGAACTGGCAAAGAAGAATCACTGCTGCATCGTGTTCGACATCGACTATCGCGGCCAGGTTTGGAAGAACGCTGACGAGATCTCTGTCTACTACACGCTGGCAGCCAAATATGCCGACATCATCATCGGCTCCTATGAGGAATTCTCCCTGATGGATCACATCATCGCTGACAACGAGACAGATGAACAGATCGCAGACCGCTGGTTCTCAGAGAACGCAAAGATCGTCATCATCAAACACGGATCGGAAGGATCCATGGCCTATACGAAAGACGGCGAACGATACAAGATCGATATCGCCCAGGTCGATGCCGTCAAATCGACAGGCGGCGGCGATGCCTATTCATCAGCCTTCCTGAGCGGACTGCTGATGGGAAGAAGCATCAAGGAATCCCTGGAACTGGCGACCGTTCACGCAGCCATAGCTGTATCACAGCCATCCTGCTCGGAAGCGATGGTCTCCCTTCCGGAACTGGAAGAAGCTCTCATCAAGGCCAAAGAAAAGAGCGGCGAACTCGTCACTCCATTCTAAACCATACGAAAAGCACTCATGACGAGTGCTTTTTTTAAACGTATTTTTCCAGCGTCTTTCTGACAGCGCCAGGTCCGGCCAGTTCTTCATTCAGCATGGCCACGACCTTGTCCGCCAGACCCTTTTCTTCCAGGTCGACACCGAAGATCTTTTCATTCTTCAGGATCGGCAGGAGCTCTTCCTTCTTCACTGTGTCCCCGAGCCTGTATGTGACATACGGTGCCAGCTCTTCCAGCATCGGATCGGACGGGATCTCGAAGGCGTTGCCCTCATCATCGATACCGGTCAGATATCTGAGCCAGCCGGCGAATACCAGCGGGATATAAGTGAGTCTGGTGATGTCTTCGCCTCTGTTCAGATAGGCCTTCAGCGTCTCACCGAAACGGACCGGCAGCTTCTGCGAAGTGTCCATCGCGATACGCTGCGGCGCATCCGGCATGTACGGATTGGTCAGTCTGACATTGATGACGGTATCCAGGAAGTCCTTCGGATCCATGATCTTCGGATCGACGACCACAGGAAGTCCCTCATCGTAGCCGATGTGTCTGGCCAGCCTGTTCAGCGGCTCATCGCCCATCTCTTCAAAGATCAGCTTGTGACCTAAGAGGCAGCCATAGACCGCCAGCGATGTGTGGACCGGATTGAGGCAGGTGCCGACTTTCATCTTTTCGACCTGGTCGACAGTCTCCCTGTCCGTGAAGACGATGCCGCCCTTTTCCCAGGCCGGTCTGCCGTTGGCGAATCTGTCTTCGATGACCAGATACTGGCTCTCTTCGGCATTGACGAAACAGTTCATGTAGTAGTTCACATCGAGCTCTTTGACCTCTTCCACCCCGTCATCGATCAGGATCTGGGCGATCCTTCTGTCCGGACGCGGCGTGATCTTGTCGATCATTGAAATCGGGAAACTGACCTTCTCATTGACATAGTCAAGGAATCCCTGATCCCCATATCTGCCCGCATAGTAGAGGATGGCCTTCTTCAGGACATCGCCGTTATGGGAACAGTTGTCGTGTGAATTCAGCGTCAGAGGATGCGCGCCATTCAGGTATCTGTGACGCAGCAGGGCAGTGAACTTGCCAAGATAGGTCGTCTCATCGTCGCCTTCCTTGAAGGCGTAGCCCTTTTCGGTGATCGTGAAAGAAGCGACCTTGAGGCTTTCCTTCGTGAAGATCTCCTTGAGACGTTCCGTATCCTCGATCTTCAGAGATTCGGCGATCGAACCGACGACTCTCTTGTCCGCCTTGCCGGAGCTTCTCAGCGTGACGGCGATGTGCAGATCATCGAACTTTCTGAAATAATCATCGATGGCAGCGGAATCCATGCCGCCTACTATGGTGATGCCCTTGTCCAGGACACCCTGATCCAGCAGACGGTCACAGAAGGCGGCCTGGAAGGCTCTGAAGAGGTTTCCGGCACCGAAGTGGATCCACTCCGGATCCTTTCTCGTCTTCTCCACCATCTTTGCGCGATCGTAAGAGAATACCTCGTATCCCTTTTCGATCCATTTTTCTCTTTCGTTTACAACATTGACAAGCTTCATCTCTTTGAATCCTTATCTATCGCTTCCCACAAGCCGCAGATATAGGCGGCTCCAAGCGCTCTGTCATATAGGCCGTATCCCGGCATGGCGACTTCATCCCAGATCATACGTCCATGGTCAGGTCTGATCGGACCGGTAAAGCCGATGTCATGCAAAGCTCTTACGATCTCGCAGACATCGAAGGAACCATCTTCCGACAGGTGGGCGGCCTCTTCGAAGTCGTCTCTGGAATTGAACTTGAGGTTCCTGACATGGGCGAAGTGGATCCTTCCCTTCAGGGATCTGATCATTCCCGGCAGATCGTTGTCCGGATTGGTGCCGTAGCTTCCGGCACAGAAGGTGACGCCGTTGTGCGGATCGTCGACCATCTTCATCATCCTGTGGATGTTCTCCATGTTGGTGATGATCCTTGGAAGGCCAAAGACGGACCAGGCCGGATCATCCGGATGGATGGCCATCTTGATGTCGTACTCGTTGCACACAGGCATGATCTTCTCTAAGAAGTACTTGAGATTGTCGAAGAGCTTGTCTTCATCGATGTCTTTGTATAGTTCAAAGAGCTCTTTAACGTGAGCCATGCGTTCAGGCTCCCAGCCTGGCATGATCGTTCCGTTCATGTCGGAAGCGATCGAATCGAACATCTTCTCGGGATCCAGTTCATCGACGGCCTTCTGCGTATAAGCCAAGACTGTGGAACCGTCTTCCCTTACTCTTGCCAGCTCAGTCCTGGTCCAGTCGAAAACCGGCATGAAGTTGTAGCAGACCAGATGGATGTCCTCTTTACCAAGGTTCCTTAAGCATTCGATATAGGTCTCTATGTCTTTATCTCTGTCCTTGGATCCGGTCTTGATCGCATCGGAAACATTGACGGATTCGATGCCGGCAAGATGCAATCCGGCTGCTTCGACCTCTTCCTTCAGAGCGTGTATCTCTTCCCTTGTCCATAGATCACCAGGTTGCTTGTCGTAGAGGGTCGTGATGACACCTGTGACATATCTGATCTGTTTGAGCTGCTTCAGGGTGACGGTATCGTGCTTAGAACCGTACCAGCGCATCGTCATTTCCATAATGTACGTCTCCTTACATACTCATTGTAAAACATCAGAAAGTCTCAAAGACTTTCTGATGTCTCTTTATTTGTTTTCCCAGCGCTTCTTCAGGACGAAAGCCGCATCTTTCGGCTGTCTCTCCCTGGTGAAGACGCCCTTCTTGTTTCCGTTGACACGGAAGATGCCCTCCGTCGTCTGGAAATCCGCAAAGTTCCATACCAGTTCACCCTGGATGAAATCATAAGTATCGAAGACCTGGAAGTTCTTTTCCAGATACTCCACCTGATATTCCTGCGCCCACATGACGCTAGGCAGCTTGTGCTCCGTTGAAAGCGTATCGGTTCCGAATTCGGTGAATACGATCGGAACATCCGGATTCCTGACGCTCCAGCGTCTCATCTCATCATGGAACTTCTCGATCGCATCCGAGATATCCGGACCGCCCGAGATGTACCAGCCATAGTAGCGGTTGAGACACATGAAGTCGCACAACATGTAGCACTGACATTTTTCAGGTGCCGAGTTCTTCTCGAAAGCACCGGTCATAGGCCTGCCCTGCGGGTCGACCTCCCTGGCTCTTTCGAAGACCTTGGCAAAGTAGTCGTGCGCGAAAGTGCTGGTCGTCTCCGGTTCGTTGAACAGTGAGAACGCAAATACGGAAGGATGGTTCTTATCGCGTTCGATCATTTCCTCGACCTGCAGCAGATGATTGCTCAGCAGTTCAGGAACGGTCGGCGTCTCGAAGAAGCTGGTGTACTTGCCCATGCCCGCATCCACGAAGTTGTGCGTTGAACGCATCATACCGACAGCTGCGACCTCGTCGATGATCAGGAAACCTTCCTCATCCGCGAACTGATACCACTCTTCCGCATACGGATAATGGCTCGTGCGGAAGCAGTTGGCATTGGTCCACTTCATGCATTCGTAGTCTCTCTTGACCAGCGGCAGGTTGAAGCCTCTGCCGATGATATCGAAGTCTTCGTGCTTGCCATAGCCCTTCAGATAGACAGGCTCGCCGTTGATCAGGATATGTTTGCCTTTTACAGCGACCGTGCGCAGACCGATGCGATCCTCGTAGGCGTCGATCACTTCTTCGCCCTTGACGATGCACATCTTCAGCGTATACAGATAGGCATTCCTGACTTTCCACAGGTGCGCCTTTTCAACTTTCAGTTCGCCCTTTTTCCCCTCGGAAGAAACCACACAGTTTCCTTCCTCATCGAACAAAGCGACCTTGACCTGATCTTCACCATTGGTGAAGACCTCATATGTGACCTTCGCATCTTCTCCGTCCAAGGAAGTGATCACCCTGTAATCCTGGATGTGTTCTTCAGGAAGCAGGACGAGCCAGACACTTCTGTTGAGACCGGCATAATTGAAGAAATCGAAGTAAGGAGCAGCGATCCTGGTCCCGTCTTTGAGCGTCTTGACGGCACCGCAAGGCAGCGTCCTTTCGTTGAGTTCGTTGTTTGCTTTGACAGCCAGGTGATTGTTCTCACCGGCTTTGACATAGTCCGTGATGTCGGCAAGCACCGGGAGGAAACCGCCCTCGTGTTCGGTGACCTTTACACCGTTGACATAAACGGTCCCGCGATGCGTGATGCTTCCGAAACGGATCTGCACTCTGCCGGAAGTCTGCGGAACATAGAAGTCTCTTTCATACCAGAAGTCACCGCAGTAGTTCTTTGAATACTGATCGGTGAAGAGATCCGCAAAGCTGGCAGGTACAGGAACAGAAATGGATGAATCAAGATGATTCATCCACTCCTTTGTTTCTCCTATGGATTCAGGATCGAAACGGAAGCGCCATACACCATCCAGACTCAGAGCAATCCTCTTCGAATTTGTTTTAGGATATAAACTCAGCTGATCATGCATGTTATAAACCTCCGTAAGATCTTATGCTTCTTCCATCATTGAATCGTTGAATACCAGATAGCCTGCCAGGAAGCCTGCGATCAGGGAAATAACGATTGCGACGATACCCCAAGGGCCGTAAACTGCAGCGATAGCAGGGAGTGTCAGACCGTTGACAGTGATCATGACATCACGAGTGACATGCATGATACCGCAGATCGCACCGCCGAGACCATTCGCCAGCAAGAGGACAGCGAAGACCTTCTTGCACTTCATGAGGATACCGTAGATAGCCGGTTCAGTGACACCGCCGACGAAAGCGGAGACTGCTGAAGTAGCTGCCATCTCTTTTGTCTCAGGGTTCTTTGACTTCAGAGAGATCGCGAAGACTGCTGCAGCGATACCGAAGTTCGTACCGACTGTCAACGGAAGGATGTAGTCATAACCCAAGACCGCATGGTTGTTCATGACGATCGGGACCATTCCCCAGTGAACACCGAAGATGATCATGACTGGCCATAAAGCTGCCATCAGGAAGCCACCCAGTGCAGGGAATGCATTCAGAGCACCCTGGATGACGTTTGCGATCGCCTTACCTACGACATCCGTGACAGGACCGACGACCAGGACAACGAGAGGGAATACGACGACCATGACGATCAGCGGAACGAAGATCGAACGGATGACCTTAGGCAGTTTCGCATTCAGGAACTTCTCGAGAACGGACTGGATCCAGGCTGCAACGATGATCGGAAGGACCGTGCTGGAATAGCTCATCATCGTGACAGGGATGCCCAGGAAAGTGACATCACCGCTCAGAGCAGCGAAGTTAGGATACAGCATTGCAGCAGCGATAGCCATCGTGATGAATGGGTTGCCGCCGAATTTCTTACCGGCACTGTAAGCCAGGAACATCGGCAAGAAGTAGAAAGTGCCATCAGCTACAGCATAGAGGATCGTGTAGGTAGAAGTATCTTTCGCTAAGATGTTGAAAGTCGTGAGCAGGACAAGGACACCCTTCAGAAGTCCGGCGCCCATGAATGCGCCCATGAATGGCATGAAGATACCGGATACCAGATCAGCCATCGTGCCGGCGATATCTAATTTCTTCTTTTCACCCTTATCAGCCTTTGTTTCAGCCGCATCAGCTGCAACTTCACCTGCAGCATTCAGATCATAGTTCGCAAGGATCGCATCATACGCGTCAGTGACATCCTGGCCGATAACGACCTGTAACTGACCGGAAGCTTCCAGGACCTTTAAGACACCAGGCACCTTGGCCAGTGCTTCTTTGTCAGCCTTGGATGCATCATTCAGTTTGAAACGTAAACGAGTTACACAGTGAGAGATCGAAGCTACGTTTTCAGCTCCGCCGACCTTAGCGATGACCGCATCCGCTAAAGCTTTGTAATCTTTTGCCATATATTTTCTCCTTTTTCAATCGCGTCAGTGAGCAGCTGGCTTTCCGCTTACTTCTTTCTTAACGCACTATTAGATTATCATTGTGAAACCGTTTTATGATAGAATTATTTTATAGTATATAGAAATATTTTATTATTTGGAGTTCAGCTATGGAAATCAGAGAAGCATGCGATTTTTTGTTCGACATCACCGGTCTTCAGACCAGGATCATCGAAAAGGAAAAAGACCTTTCCGACTTCTGCAGAAGGAACCTCTTCCACCAGAGCCAGGACCACTTTACACTGTCCTACCTCAAAACACTGATCAAAGAAATGAGACCGGACACCATCCTTTTCATGTGTGACCTGCTTCTGATACGCTACGTCATCATCAGGACGGAAAACGAGCTCATCTTCGTAGGACCCTATATCACTCAGGATATGACGTCAGCCAACATCGAACTGCTCAAGCAGAACAACGCCATACCTGACCTCCCGGTCAGAGACTTCCAGGCATACCGGAACAACTATCCTCTGACGAATGAGAATGAAGTCATGCGGGACTGCCGCGTCCTGCTCAGGAACTGCGGCTATCAGGAGACATCTTTCTCTCAGGAATACAACTATTCGGAAAGGGAACCGGGCATCAGAAGCTGGGAATACGACCGCCGCAACTTCGAGACCATCATCAACGAACGCTACCGCATCGAACAGGAGATGATGGAACAGATCAGCGAAGGAAATGACGAAGGAGCCATCTCTTCCTACCGGCTCTTACACAACAATGTCAGATACATGGTCAACTACGGGACCACTCCAAACGATTCCCGCATCTCCTCCGGCATCACCAGAGCTACCGTCAGGATCGCCGCCCTGGGCTCCGGACTCTCTCCTGTCGTCATCGACGCGATCTCAGGCGAGAGCTCACGGAACATCCGCAATCTCAACAGCCGCGAAGAGATGTACCGCGAGAATGAAAGGATGATCCGTCAATTCTGCCAGACGATACGCCAATTCAAAAAGGATTCCCATTCCTCACTGGTCTTCGATGTTCTATTCATATTTGATAACTACTACAGCGAGATGATCTCCATTGAAGAAACGGCTGACCGTTTAGGCGTATCGACGGCCACCCTCATCAACAATTTCAAAAAAGAGACCGGAAAGACGCCGAGCGCCTATCTGCTCGACCTGCGCATCCGCAAAGCCAGAAGGCTCTTACGATCTTCACAGTATTCGATCCAGCAGATCGCTGAATCGGTCGGCATCTTCGACGCCAACTACTTCGTGAAGTGTTTCCGCAAAGTGAATGGCATGACGCCATCCGATTACAGAAAAGGATACATCGAAAAGAAAAAGGCGCTTTGACAGCGCCTTTGACAGTTCCTTCTAGGAAGTCTTCTTCGTGAAGACTTCTTTTACATATTCATAGCTCTTCAGATCACCGATATCATATCTTCTGCCCGGCATCAGATAGGCATACATCGCTGTCTTTCCGGACAGCCAGGCGGCAAAAGAACCCGGCGCATCGGCCTTGCATCCTTCTTGAAGAGCCTCGCTTATCCTGGCCAGATCCGCTTTCTTGTAGAAATAGAAAGGCGGCACCGCCAGATGGCCTTTCGGCTCCAACGGCTTTTCCTCATAGCTGGTGATCCGGTGATCCTCATCGACACCGATGACCGCCGTCTTGCGCAAAGCCTCGAGCCTGTTTTCCTCATGGCACATGACGCAGGAGGCATCCTTCATCTTCGCGAAACGGATGAAACCATCCAGGGAGAAATCAAGCAGATTGTCGCCAGCCATCACCAGACAGTCGTCATCGGTCTGTCTTGCAACCAGCTCGATGTCGCGGACCGCACCGAGTCTGGTCTCGTTGCTGGAAGTCATATCGTCGATGACTTCTATCTTCTCTTTCCTCTTCTCAGACCACTTCAGAAAGTGCTCATAGAAGCGGTGATTCGTCACCACGAAATACTCATCGACCGCTTCGCTGATCTCATCCAGCAGATGATCCAGGATGGTCTTTCCATCGACCTCCAGGAGAGGCTTGGGAAAGTTCTCCGTCAGCGGATAGAGCCGCGTGGCATAACCGGCAGCGATGATGATGCACTTCACAGTTTCACCCCGTCTGCGCTCTCGCAGACATGGAAGGAATACTTGCCCTTCAGTTCCGGGAAAGACTTCAGATACTCTTCCGCGACCTTCTTCTCAATGGTCTCCAGATGATCAGGGTCCACCAGGGCCATGCAGCAGCCCTTGAAGCCGGCACCCGAGAACCTGCCGCCATAGATGCCCTCCGTTTCCGTCATGATCTCGTAGAGACGGATCAGTTCCGGACAGCCGCACTCGTAATTGCGTATGCTGGAAAGTCCTGATTCAAAGACCAGCTTCCCATATCCCTTCAGATCGCCCGCTCTCCAGAGTTCAGCACCTTTTCTGGCTCTGCCGATCTCGCCGTAATAGTGGTCTGCACGCTTCCGGAAGTTCTCCGGCAGCTTCTCTTTATATGCCTCATAGATCCTCTCATCGACATCCCTGAGCCTCGTCTCATTGAACTTGCCATAGTCCTCCCCGGCATAAGCCAGAAGAGAATAGGCAGCCGCCTTGCATTCATCCTGACGCAGATTGTATTTGGAATTGGACAGGGAACGCTCAAGGCCCGAGAAAAAGACCGCGATCCTGAAATCAGGCATCAGATCGCTCTTTCGGATCAGTTCATAGGAATCATCCAGACAGTCCAGATAAAGCAGATGATCCTTTCGGCAGAGCACCTCACAGGACTGATCCAGCTTGCCGCAGTTGACGCCGACATACTCGTTCTCGGCGGCCTTCGCCATGTTGATCACTTCCCACTCTTCCAGATGGATCTCATTCACCCTGGCTAAAGCAGCCAGAAAGACGATGATGACCGCAGCCGAAGAAGAAAGACCGCCGATCGGCAGGCTCCCTTCGATCACGGCCGACATGCCGGTCTTGAGCTTGTATCTTCTTCCCAGCTGTATCGCCGCGCCTCGCAGGTGATCCGCCCAGTCGCCTTCCTTGTGCTCCGGAACGGAATTCACATGGAACTGGGCGCGCTTTTCAAAATTCAGCGAAGTCAGCTCGACGATCCCGTTCTTCTTCTCGCTGTAGCAGATGGAGATCCCCTTGTCGATCGCCAGACCGTTGATGATGCCGTTCTGATGATCGATGTGGGCCCCCAAAGGCGAGATCCTGTAAGGACAGAAAGAACTGTATTCGGGATCCTTGTGATAGATCTGTTGATATCTTGTCAATGCATTGTTCATATTTTCACCACCACCTAACATTATAGCGTACGGATCAGCATTCAAAAACAGGATCTGCGATCCTGTCTCATTCGTTTGCCATAACGAAGTCCCTCAAGAGCTTTTCATAGAGCTGCCTGTGCAGCACGACCGACATCGCATGACCCGCTCCCTCAAAGAGATGCATCTCGCTCTTCGGATTTTTGCAGACCTTGAACATCTGTTTGGAATGGTCGCAGTCGATCAGCTTATCCGCATCGCCATGCATGAAACAGATCGGCACATCGCTGTTTCTGACAGCCTCGATCGGACTCACTTCTCTGATGTAGTACTTATACTGCAGCTTTCCCAGGAGGATCACCAGCGGGATGACCAGGACAGGCGGGACATGCAGATTGTTGACGACATACTCGTCAAAAAGGCGCTTGCTGTCGCAGAACGGACAGTCGGCCACGACCAGCTGCGGCTTCTCCTTCTTCAGCACCATCAGGCTTGTGGCAGCACCCATCGACTCGCCATGCACAGCGATCCGGCAATCCTGTCCGAAACGCTCCCTGACCAGAGAAAAGACCTTGCTGAGATCATCGGCCTCCTTCTGTCCCAGCGTACAGAAGCCACCGGTGGAACGGCCGAAATAGCGCTCATCGTAGATCACGACATTGTAACCCAGTCTGTAGAACATATCCGCATACTTCAAGGAAGCGTAACGGTTCGCCGTATGCCCATGGGCGATGATGGCCACCTTGTCCTTTTCTCCTTCCGGATTTTTGATGATCTCACCGGAAAGGACGGCACCGTCGTTTTCGATCTCAAAGCTCTGTCTTTCCCATTTGTTCTCATAGGCATCGATGCAGTCGGCAAAACCATCATCCGTTTCGGCCTTGCGCATATCCTCTTCCGAACGCCGGATCGGATGTGTGATCATCTTCAGACACGTCTCAGCCACATAGACATCAGCGATCACCAGGATCGTCAGGATCAGTAAAAGAAATATCATTTCATGTTTTCCTTACGCCGCTTTGCGGCAAAGATCAGAGGAACGAAAGTGATCAGGATCAGGACCGTCGATACCAGGAAAAGGACATGCGTCGGCAGGAAAGCCGTCTGTCCGTTGGCATCGATGATCTCGCCGTTGTTCTTGATGATCGGATTGGCGATGAAAGGAGAAACGATCCAGGGGATCAGAACGAAGAAGATGATCCTGAAACCCTCAAACTGCCCTTTGGAATCCTCCGGGAAGAGCTGCTTCATCCACACCGACGTCACCTGCATGAACATGATGTAGCCGCAGCCGAAGAAGAAGAGCCCTATCAGCAGAGACCAGTTGAGTATCGTCGTCGGATCGACATACTGCGGACGTCCGAAGAGACCCAGGATGCCGACACCGATCATGCTGAGGATGATCGAAACGGAAGCAGCCGTCACAAAATTCCCCTTGTTCAGAAGTTTCGAAGAAGGGATGACTGACAACATGCCCAGGATCAGCGCGATGCCCTGGATGATACCGATGGAATCTGCCGAGAAACCCAGATAATAGATCATGTAGTTGCCCACATGCGGATAATAGACATTGAACGCAATGAAGTAGGTCGTCAGGACCAGGAAGACCCAGATCAGCTCCCGGTGCTTCAGCAGTTCCCTGAAATCGAAGCCATCCATCAGCTGTCTGAAGAAAGGCCCGTTCTTATAAGGCTTGAGATCCTTTGAATCCTCCACCATGAACAGCGACAGCACGCCGAAGACGATGGCCAGGCCGCCGAAGACGATGAACAGACGCATGTAGTTGTCATCCGCACCGATCAGGATGCCGCCCAGTATCGTGCCGATGATGGTACCGATGATCGGCTGCGTCGCCAAAGCGGCACCGATGCTTCCCCTGTTGTCATCGTTCATCATGTCATTGAGCCAGGCGTTGTAACTGGCATCGTTGCCCATCGAACCGAAGAACGACATCAGCGCATCGGCCAGAACGACTGCCGTGCCCGCGACGATCACCACGCTTGCGGCAGCGGCAGGCTCGCCCTTCGTGATGAACTCCGTCGTCCCGAAAAGGATCGTGAAGATGCCCCAGAGGATGTAGCCGATCGCCATGAACGGCTTTCTTTTGCCTCTTCTGTCCGACAGTGTGCCAAACAGGAAAGTCGATATCGTCGTCGCGATCGCTGAAACAGCCACCATCCAGGAGATGATGGTCGGATCCTTGGCGATCTTGGCATAAACGAAGGTGTTGAACCACTGATTCTCGATGTTCCAGCAGAGCTGGCCGATCAGGCCCAGCCCCCAGACCAGGACCCAGAAACGGAAATTTGATGATCTTTTTTTCATATGCATGACCTCTAATTTCTATTTTATTACTGAGACCCTAAAAAACATAAAAAAATCCATCTTCTCTGTGAAGACAGACTGTGCATGACATGGATTTATAAACTTATCCGAGCACGAACTGAGCGATCATGACAAGAAGCGGCAAAGACAGGATGGAAAGGATCGTCGAGATGCAGACATACTCGACACCCTTCCGATAATCCTTGCCATACTGCTGGGCAAAGATGGCCACATTGGACCCGACCGGACAGGCCGCAGCCAGAAGGATGGCCAGTTTCATCTGCCTGCTTCCGAAAGGGATCAGACGGAAGACCAGGACCGTAACAAGCGGGATCACGATGAGCCTCGCCAGGCTGACCAGATAGGGATCCTTCTGCTTCATGATCTTCAGCAGATCGCTCTGTGCCAGATAGACGCCTGATACGAACATCGCCAGCGGCGTGTTGATGGCTGAGATCAGCGAGAAGATGTCACGCACGATGAGCGGCATCTTGACTCCTGAAGCATAGATCAGGACACCGATGATCACCGAGATCACGATCGGATTGCTGATGATCTTTTTGGGATCCATGACGCTTCTGTCATCCGTCATCGTATAGACGCCAAAGGTCCATTGCAGGGACGAGACCAGGACGATCATGACCGAAATGAAGAAGACCGCCTCGTTTCCGAAAGTCGCCTGGACCAGCGGAATGCCGATGAATCCGGCATTGGAAAAAGCCGCGGAAAACTCGGCGATGCGATCCCTTTTGTGATAGAAGAGATACGCCATCACGATGGAAAGGATCATGCAGATCAGACACAGCAGCATCGACTGCAGGAACTGCACTGTCTTCTCCGCCGTCTTTTCGATGCAGAAATTGGAGATCACCACGACCGGTATCGCCACATTCAGAAGGATCTTTCCGATGTCCCTGCTCCCCTCATCGCTGATCAGACCACGTCCATAGGCAAGGAATCCTATCCCCATCAGCACGAACATGATGAAGACCTGTTTGATCAGAACGGCCAGTATCGTCATAGCATTTTCTCCTTCATAAACAGAAGTATTATAACACCCAAAAGAAAAGCTGCACAAAGTGCAGCCATCATATTGATCTTAAACCTGATCGATGATATCCGAAAGATACCCGTCCAGATATCCTCTGGCCTTTTCGATAAAACCTTCCGGGATCCCGAAATACGCTTCGGCGATACTGCCGGCAATGGCGGCGATCGTATCGGAATCCCCGCCTATCGAGACCGCATTCCGGATGCAGTCTTCAAAGCCCTCCGACTCCAGAAAGGCCTCGATCGCCTGCGGAACGGAACCCTGGCAGGTCACATCGAAAGAATAATCCTCCCTGATCTCATCCAGAGTGAAGTCAAGCGCATAGAAGCGATCTTTCACATAGCTTCTGATCTCGTCCTTCGTCTTTCCTTCCCTGGCCAGCCATATGCAGGCTGTGACCGCCTGGGCTCCTTTGATCCCTTCTTCGTGATCGTGGGTCACAGCCGCGCATCTCTTCGCCAGCATCAGCGCCTCATCCAGAGAGGAAGCGATCCAGGCACAATGGGACGTGCGCATGGCCGAACCGTTGCCGAAGGAATGATAGGGCTCTTTCTCATTGCGCATGATCCAGTAGTAGAACCTTCCTCCGAAACCGCAATAAGGATAATTCTGCCCGATCTCATGCATCCAGAAGAGAAGCTGATCCTCAAGATCCGCATATCCCTTTTCCTTGCTTGAAGACAAGGCCTTGGCCACGGCGATCGTCATGACGGAGTCATCTGTAAAAGAATCCTTTTCCGTGAACAGCTCGAAATCCTTCTTTTTGATATTGTCGAATTCAAACCTCGAACCGGCGATATCGCCTATGATCGCTCCATACATCCTATTTCCCCTTTCTGCTTCTGAAATCCTCGTCGATCTCCTCTTTCCAGTCGTCAGAAACGCAGCCGCAGACTCTTGATCTGACGATGGACTTGGAAAGCACTTCAAAGTTTCTCTTCACACCCTTCTCATCGCAATGAAAATCCGCCGTCCTCTTCTCATCGATGCCATACCTGGAAGCGGTCTCCACCGCATCGATATTCGCGCCAAGGAAGAGGAATTCCCATCCCTTTTCCTTCTGCGCAGAAACCATCTTCTTCACCTCATCGGAACTGTATCTGTGGGAAGCGTTCTCCAGACCATCCGTGATGATGACGAAGATCGTCTGTCCGGGAACATCCTCTTCCCTGATGTACCTGTGGACGTTCCTGATGTGATGGATCGCATCTCCCATCGCATCGATCAGTGCCGTCGTTCCCGAAGCCAGGTAGTCGTTCCTGTCCATCTTCCTGATCTCATCAAGACTCACGCGATCATGGACGACCTTGCTGGCCTGATTGAAAAGGACCGTGGAAACAAGACACTTTCCATCCACATCTTTCTGCTTCTCTAAAAACGCATTGTAACCGCCTATCGTATCGGACTCCAGCCCGGCCATCGAGCCGCTCCTGTCCAGAATGAATACCAGTTCTGTCAATTCTTTGTTCATCGTGTCCTCCTTTTAAAACGTGATCGTTTTCTTACGATCACATCTTAAAACAGATAAAGACACTTATGGTCGTCTGGCAGACGACATCAGCAGCCCAGGGTCTCCTGGTCCTCCTCGAAGAGGATCTCGTTGATCCGGAAGATATCGTAGATCTGATGTTCGATGCAGTATCTGATGATCAGATCGAATTTTGAACTTCCGGAAAGGACAAAACCCGCCCTCTCCATCAGCGTGTTCGTATCCTTCATGTTGAGCTTCATGCCGATCGCCAGAGCCGCCACCGTCTTCTTCTTCGGACGATAGTCCTTCGTGTTCTTGATGTGGTTGAAGTGCTTCCTGTCGATATTGGCCTTCTTGTAGACCTCGGGATCCAGCATCTTCCTCTCATCGATCATCCGGATCAGACATTCGGAAAAGGACTCGTCCGGTTCAAATCTCGGGATCGGAGCATTGTAGGAATAGGATTCCGACTTCCCCAGGGAAAACTTGGCCTCTTCCATGAGCTCATACGATACCTTTTCTTTCTCTTCCCTTTTCGCAACATGATGAGAGACGCTGTCGTGCTTAGGCCTGAGATGATCTGTCAGATAGTCTCTGATATCCGCATAGAGTTTATTCGCGCTATCGAAAGACTCTTTGTCGTATACCAGCAAAGACACATCCATCTCATTGTCCAGAAGGAAAGAAGCGATGGTATCGCTGGCGATGCGAAGAGCGCTCCCCTTGGGAAAAGCGAAATTGCCGGAACTGATCAGCGGAAAAGCGATCGAAGACAATTCCAGCTCCTTTGCCAGATCCAGGCTTTCCCTGTAACAGGAAGCCAGAACCTCCTCTTCGCCGTGCTTTCCATCGACATAGATCGGCCCGCAGGTATGAATGATATAGGAACAGTTCTTCAGATCGTAGGATCCGGTATGGATGGCCTGCCCCTGTTTCAGAAAAGGCAGTCGGGAACACGCCTCATCCAGTCTGATCCCGGCGGCCTGATGGATGAGCCTGTCTGTCCCGCCTGAACCTGAAAAGACCGCATCGGTCGGACACACGATCGCGTCAGCTTTGATCTCCAATATATCGTTACGGCTGATCTGAAGAGGCATCAGAACCTCCTGCCGCACTTCGGGCAGTAATCAAAATCCTCTTGCGTTTCATAGCCGCAGAAGGCGCATTTCTTAAGGCCTTGCTGATAGGAAGAATGGACCAGCGTGAGATCCTCCTCGCCGATATGCACATCCTCGCCCCTTTCGATCATCGCACCGACCTCGGGATCCAGCTCATAGAGACTGTGGCAGCAGCTCGTCTCCACATAGTAGCGCCTGTTCCACTTCCAAACAGGGATGAAAAAAAGATAGAGGACCGTACAGACCACGAAAACATTGAAACGTCCGAACGCCCCGCATTCATCACAGGTGATCACCTGCGTGAAATCAAGATCTTCTCTTCCTTCATTGACACCGATCATTAAAAACATATCTGTTCT
>JAEEGJ010016103.1_pt1 | contig 17264 bp, 15 predicted proteins | sample 8958761 | NCBI WGS metagenome assembly JAEEGJ01 (sample SAMN16246546, study PRJNA631951) | gut metagenome | biome: gut microbiome; feature: rumen; material: RS-attached | host: Bos | place: Iran: Karaj | collected 2018-10 | reverse complement strand
TCGGCGCTCATGATCTCCGTCACGATGGGCAGCCCCGTTTCCGCCCGGGCGATCTTCAGCAGCTCCAGCCCCTGGGCCTTCAGGCCCTGGAAGTCATAGGGGGAGGTGCGGGGCTTGAAGGCGCCGCCCCGCAGCATGTTCGCGCCGGCGGCCTTCACCGCCCTGGCTACGGTGACGATCTGTTCCTCCGTTTCCACGGAGCAGGGACCGGCGATCATGCAGAAGTGGCCGCCGCCCACCTTCACGCTGCCGATCTCCACCACGCTGTCGTCGGGGTGGAATTTGCGGTTGACGCATTTGAAGGTCTCCGATACCCGCTTCACGGAATCCACGATATCCAGGCTTTCCAGCAGGTCCATGTCCACCTTGCTGGTGTCCCCGATCAGGCCCAGCACCGTCTGATACTCTCCCACCGAAACGTGGATGCCCAGACCCATGGTCTTGAGCCAATCCACCAGCCGGTCCTGCTTTTCCTTGTCTGCGTCTTTTTTGATTACTACGATCATCGGTATGCCCTCCTTGGATAAAAAACGTGCGGCACAGGGTCAATCTGTGCCGCACATCGGAATCCTCATCCTGTCTTTCCGCCTGCATCACAAATCAGCCCTACCGTGTCGGGACGGTAAAGCTATAATAAAAGTAGTAAGCAGCGCGGAACATCATGTCAGGTCGCATCTCCTTTTTGGATTGGTGGCATTATAAAACCATTAACGTTCTTTGTCAAGAGATAATTGCAGGAAGGGCGGACTGACGGACAAAACCGGGTTGACAGGACCGAAACCGTTATAGAGTAAGCTCCCGGGAATAAAGCCGCGCCCATGACCGGCGAAGTCCCGCAGAGGCGGAAGCGGGGAGACCCGCGATCGCGGAATCATGAAGAAATACAAGCTCAGGCTGGAATAATGCGCCGATTCGAGTTATAATCCCTCCTGTCGGCAGAAAAATACCGGATCCGTCATTGCGGACGTGCCGTCGGACCAGATGCCGGAGAATGACCCGCGCTGCCGCCAAAGCACCTTGCGGATCCCTGACGTAACCGATGATTCAATCACCGCGCACGTCTTGCCGGCATATTTTCCGCCTGATTTTGTCGAAAATTCTTGCAATACACAAAGTATTCCTGCGATTTTTCGCCTTCCTCAGGCGAAAAATCTGCTCGACAATCCGCACACGCCGATTGAATCATCGGTTACTGGGAGGATACATGAAGCGATCAAAGCTGCTGTCGTCATGGAACGAGCTTCTCAATACCAGACCCGTCGCGGCCCTCGCCGTGCTGTCGGCGGCCATAGAACTGTTCATCGAACTGCTTGGGCACCGGGAGCCTGCACAGGCTTTGCTTTTCCTTGTCAGGAGCCCGCATATCTATTTGCTGAATACGGCGATCATTTTCTCGACGCTGATGTTCACCATGCTGCTGAGGCGAAAAGCGTTTTACAGCATACTGGTCACGCTGATCTGGGTCGTTTTCGGGATCGTGAACCTGGCTCTGCTTACCATGCGTGCGACGCCCTTCTCAGCCAGAGACTTGTCCATCGCCGCGTCGGGGCTCCGGATCGCGGACGTGTATTTCTCCCCCTGGGAGATCGCCCTGCTCTGTGGGGCGGGGGCAGCTTTTGCCCTGTTCGTCGTTCTTCTCTATGCCCGCGCGCCCCGCAGCCAAAAGGCGCCGGATCTGAAAAAAGAGATCGTGATCGTGGCTTCTGTCGCCGTCGCCCTTGGGCTGTTCGGCTTCTTCGGAAGCAGGCACAGCAACCTTACCGAGCAGTATGAAAGCATCAACGAAGCCTTTGAAATGCGGGGATTTCCCTACTGCTTCGTGCACAGCCTTTTCAAAAGCGGCGTGAGCCGTCCGGTGGACTACTCGGAAGAAGCGGTGAACGGGCTGGACGTGGACCCCGCCGTGACGGCGGCAAAAAGGCCGAACATCATCCTGGTGCAGCTGGAGTCCTTCTTTGATCCGGCCCTCATCAAGGGCGTCGAGCTCAGCGAAAACCCGATCCCGAACTTCACCTCTCTGCGGGATTCCTGCGCTTCCGGTTTTTTGCGCATGCCGACGCTGGGGGCCGGGACCGTCAATGCCGAGTTCGAGGTCTTGACCGGTATGAGCCTGGATTTCTTCGGCCTCAGCGAGTATCCCTACGAATCCATACTCCGCGACAATACCTGTGAAAGCATCGCGTATTATCTGAAGGGACTGGGATACGGGACCCACGCGATCCACGACTACGCGGGTTCTTTCTATGGCCGGAACGAGGTATACCCCAATCTGGGCTTTGACGATTTCACCTCGGTCGAGTACATGGACGGCCTCGAATTCACGGAAAAAGGCTGGCCGAAGGACGCCGTGCTGACGAAATATATCCTGAAGGCAATGGAAAAAACGGAGACGCCGGATTTCATCTTCACCGTCACGGTGCAGTGTCACGGGAAATACCCGGATGACGGCGGGATCGAGGACATCGCCTTTCGGGGCAACGAGGTCTTTGAAGGCGGCGCTTCCGAGCAGTTCCTGTATTTTGCGAGCCAGCTGCAGGGTACGGACCAGTTCCTGGGGGATCTGATCGCAGCCCTGAAGGACTGTGACGAGGAAACGGTCGTCGTCGCGTATGGCGATCATCTGCCCACCCTGGATCTGACCGAAGAGGACCTGGTGAACGGGAGCCTGTTTGAGACGCAGTATTTCCTTTGGAGCAATTGCGGCATCGGGATCGGCGGGGAGGATGCGGATCTGTGGGCATATCAGCTGACGGCCAGCTTGCTGGATGCCGTCGGGATCCAGGGCGGCGTCATCACGGACTATCACCGGGAACACAGGGGAATGGAGAACTACCAGGAGGGGCTGGAGCTCCTGGAGTATGACCTGCTTTACGGAGATCAGATCGCCTATGGCGGAGTCAGCCCATACGAAAAAACGGATATGAAGATGGGCCTGGAAGAGATCACCGTAAACGAGGTGGTTTTCGGAGACACGACCGTTGAGATCCTGGGATCGGGCTTTACGGAATACAGCGTCGTCTACATAAACGGAAAACGGAATGAGAACACCGCCTTCGATTCGCCGGAAAGGCTGCTCATTCCCAACAATCCCCGTCTGCTGCGCCCGGATGCGGAGATCCGCGTCTGCCAGACGGGAGAGGACAGGGTCATCCTCAGCACGGCGGGCGGGAGACCGTGACCGCCGGCGCGATAAACGGAGGGTCGCATATGCCGAAAATCTATCTTGCCATCGACATCGGGGCTTCCTCCGGGCGGCACATCGTAGGCTGGACGGAGGGCGGCGAGCTGAAAACGGAGGAGGTCTACCGCTTCCCCAACGGCGTGAAGGATAAGGCCGGACACCTCACCTGGGATTTGGACGCGCTGGTTGCCCATGTGAAAGCGGGCATCGGCAAGGCCGGAGAGCGCTTCGGGAGGATCGAAAGCCTGTCCATCGATACCTGGGGCGTGGATTATGTGCTGCTGCGCCGGGACAGGGAAGTGCACCCCTGCTATGCCTACCGGGACGGCCGCACGGAGGCGGTCATCCCGAAGGCCCACGAAAGAATGGACTTCTCCGCGCTCTACCGGCATACGGGCACCCAGTTCCAGCCCTTCAACACGGTCTATCAGCTCTATGCGGACCTGCTGGCCGGGCGGCTGGACGGCGTCACGGATTTCCTCATGATCCCGGAGTACCTTCTGTGGAAGCTCTGCGGCGTCAAGGCCCACGAATACACCAACGCCACCACCACCGGCATGGTGAGCGCAGCAACGGGGGAGTATGACCCCGACGTCATCCGGGCGCTGGGCCTGCCCGGGCACCTGTTCCGCCCTTTGCAGCAGCCGGGAACGGCGCTGGGAGAATATGCGGGCATCCGGGTCGTCCTCTGCGCCACCCACGACACCGGCTCCGCCGTAGAGGGCATCCCCATGGAGGGGAATCAGCCCTACATCTCCAGCGGCACCTGGTCCCTGCTGGGGGTTAAGACGCCGAAGCCCATCACCGGCAAGGCTTCACAGGCTGCCAACTGGTCCAACGAGGGCGGCGTGGGCTACAACCGCTATCAGAAGAACATCATGGGGATGTGGCTAATAAACCGGCTTCGGGAGGAGCTTTGCCCGGAAAAACCCTTCTCGGAGATCATGGCCGAGGCGGAAGAAAGCACATTCGCCGGGATCGTGGACGTCAACGCCGAAGGCTTCCTGGCACCTGCCGGCATGAAGGCGGCCTTTGACGAGGCGCTGGGCAGGCAGCTGCCGACCGCGGGCGATTATTTCCGCTGCGCTTGCCGCAGCCTGGCCTTTGCTTACCGGGATGCCGTCCGGGAGCTGGAACAGAACACCGGCAGGCGCTATGACCGCCTTTACATCGTGGGCGGCGGAGCCAAAAATACATTCCTGAACGAGCTGACCGAGAGGACCACCGGAAAACAGGTGGTCGCCCTGCCCATCGAGGCTACGGCCCTGGGCAACCTTAAGGTACAGATGGAGGCGGACAAATGAGCTATCCGGAAGCAAAAGAAAAATACGCCGCTCTCGGGATTGACACCGAGGCGGCGATGGAAAAGCTGAAAACCGTCCCCGTCTCCCTCCACTGCTGGCAGGGGGACGATGTGCGCGGCTTCGACACGGATCCGGCCAAGCCCCTCACCGGCGGCATCCAGACCACGGGGGATTACCCCGGCAGGGCGCGCACGCCGGAGGAACTGATGGCCGACCTGGATATGGCGCTGAAGCTGATCCCCGGCAGGCCCAAAATGAACCTCCATGCCAGCTATGCCATCTTCGGGGATGGACAGTGGGCAGACCGGGACAGGCTGGAGCCGAAGCATTTTCAGAAGTGGGTGGATTTCTGCAAGGAGCGGAAGCTGGGCTGTGATTTCAATCCCACCTTCTTCTCCCACCCCAAATGCGACCCGCTGACCCTGAGTTCTCCCGATGAAGAGACCCGCCGCTTCTGGATCGAGCACGGAAAAGCAAGCATCCGCATTTCCGCTTTCCTGGCGGAACAGCTGGGGGAGAGCTGCATCATGAACATCTGGACCGGCGACGGCTTCAAGGACATCCCCGCCGACCGGATGGGGCCGCGGCTGCGGTATAAGGAGAGCATCGACGCCATCCTCTCCGAGCCCTACGATTTCCGCAAGGTGAAGCCCTGCATCGAGTCGAAGGTGTTCGGCATCGGCGTGGAAGCCTACACCGTGGGCAGCGGGGAATTTGCCCTCTCCTATGCCGCCGTGAACCGGGATAAGTGCATCCCCCTCATGGACAACGGGCACTATCACCCCACCGAGGTGGTTTCCGACAAGATCCCCGCGCTGCTGGCCTTCTTCCCGGAGATCGCCCTCCATGTCACCCGCCCCATCCGCTGGGACAGCGACCATGTGGTGCTCTTTGACGATGAAACGAAGGAGATCGCCCGGGAGATCGTCCGCTGCGGCGGGCTGGACGGGCGCGTCCATATCGCCCTGGATTATTTCGACGCCTCCATCAACCGCATCAGCGCCTGGGTCACGGGCTACCGCAACATGCAGAAAGCGCTGCTTTTCGCCCTGCTGCAGCCGAATAGAGAGCTGAAAGCCCTGCAGGATACCGGCGATTTCACGCAGCTCATGGTGATGCAGGAAGAACTCAAGACCGCTCCCTTCGGGGAAGTATGGGAGGAATACTGCCGCCGCTGCGGAAAGCCCGCGGACGGCGAATGGTTCCCGGAGATCCGGGCATACGAGAAGAAAATCCTGGAAGCCAGGGCGTGAAGCCCTGGGCTCCCGACAGGCAGGGGAAACGGCTGAGCGCCTCAGACAGAAGCATCGGAGGAATCCCGGCGCTGCGGGCGGTCCGGGATGCGGATGGTGACGACGGTGCCGCCGGGGCGGGGCGTGATGGCGAGACTGCCGCCGCAGACGAGCTCCAGGCGCCCGCGGACATTCGCCAGCCCGATGCAGGCCTCCTGCGCCGGTTTCGCGCCGCCATCCGGAGGGGAGGGCTCCTGTTCGGGATCGAAGCCGGGCCCGTTGTCCTCGATGACGATCTGACTGCCATCCCCGGTTTTGCGGGTCTGGACCGTGATGAGCAGAACGGCCCGTTCCCGGTTCATGCCGTGCTTGACGGCGTTTTCCACAATGGGCTGGAGGGTGAGGGGCGGCAGCCGGAATTCCGTGTGGGGCGTATCGTATTGCACCTCCAGCAGCCCGTCATAGCGCACAGCCTCCACCCCCAGGTAGGCTTTTACATGCCGAAGCTCTTCCGCGAAGGGGATCGGTTTTTCCTGGGAGATGGCGGAGTAATTCGCCTGGAGATAGTCGAGGAAATCCTCTGACGGTTTACAATGGACAGAAAAAACTGGGAGGTCAGAACGCTGACCTCCCAGTTTTTTCTCTGCTGCCGCAGCTGCGTTTTGCTTCTCAACTTGAGCTGAGGAAAACAGCTCCGTTTCTACTTGAAGCTCCCGTACATTGCGATGGCTTCATCCACGGTGATTTCCCCTTTTCCTACCTGGAACGCCGCCTGTCGGATCTGGACCGTCATGGGATCCAGGATGCCGAGCATCTCCGGGGAGATGGTATGGTCGGAGGGCACCTGGCTGAAGGGCGCATAGACCGAATCCATGGACTGCTCCGAGCAGGGCGATACCAGACGCTTCACCGAAGCCATCTCGTTCAGCTCTTTGGTCGTGATCAGAAACCGCATAAATTCGTTGGTCATATTCAGGTTATCGCAGTTCTTGTTCACGGAAAACTGCACGGAGGGACTGTCGATGAAATACACCCCGTCGTCCGTCATGGGGATCGGGCAGAACGTGTAATTGAAAGGCGCGCCGGAAAAAGCCTCAGACTGGCTTTCCCGCTTTTTGGTGCCGGACACGGTGTCGGCGGTGCAGATCATCATGGGCACGTCGCCTTCAAAGAAGCGCAGGATCACCTGGGTGTAGTTGTCTTCGATCTTGTCGCAGGCCTCCATGTCGATGTAGCCGCTCCCGATGAGCTTTTCGACGGCTTCCAGCGCCGGACGCATGTATTCTCCCCCGGCGGGATCCAGCTCATTGGCCGGCCCAAGGGCCTCCGGGTTTTTGGCCAGCTCGGCCAAACACAGCGGATAGGCGACCGTATTCATGAAACAGCTGGTGGAGGATTTGAGGCTGTAACCCATCATGGGACTGGCGTAGCCCTTGCTGCGGAACGCTTCGCACACGGCCAGCAGCTCCGTCCATGTAGTCGGGATGCTGAGGCCTTCCTTTTCAAACAGGTCGTTGTTCACCAGCATGCCATAGGTCCTGGAGAAAACCGGCACCATCAGCACATGGCCTTCTTCATCATGGTTGATCAGGCCGGGGCGGATGCAGCTCAGATTCAGCCCCAGGGCTGCGTCGGAAAGATCCTCCATGTGCGCGAATACCGAATCGTACTGTTCGTTCCCGATCATCCAGGAATGAGAGAAGAAAATATTGGGCTTGTCCTTGCTGTCCAGCACCGTGCCCAGCATGTTGTTGTAGTCGTCCAGCTTCACATAGCTCAGCTGCACATCCGGATAGATCTCATTGAACCGGTCAAATACGGCCTCCAGCGCCTCAAAATTGTCATAGCTTCCGGCGACGGTGATTTTGCAGCTGGTCTTTGTGTCGAGAGTCGGCTTGAACCCGGCGGCGGTTTCTTCCTTCGGCTTGCCGCCGCAGGCCGCCAGCGACAGGAGTACGCAGACGACCAAAATGGCGCTGAGCAGCTTTTTCATGATCTTTCCTCCTTGATCCTGCGGATCTCTTTGATGACAAGTTTGATGTCTACCGGCTTTGCGATATGTCCGTTCATGCCGGCGTTCATACATTCTGTGACGTTTTCCGAAAAGGCGTCCGCCGTCATGGCGATGATCGGGATGGAGGACGCCCAGGGATCATCCAGCGCACGGATATTCCTTGTGGCCTCAAGTCCGTTCATCTCCGGCATTTGTATATCCATGAAGATGAGGGCGTAGCTTCCCTCTGCCGCCTGACGCATTTTATCCACGCAGATGCGGCCGTTTTCGGCGCGCTCCGCCGTGATGCCGAACATACCGAGCATGGCGGAAATGATCTCCCAGTTGACGTCGTTGTCCTCCGCAATGAGGATATTCAGCCCCTCCAGGTCGGAATAGTCGTTCTCCGGCTCCACGGATTTGGATTCGGTCCCGAGGAGCGTGTTGATCGTATCATACAGCTTGGAGCGGAACAGCGGCTTGCTGACAAAGCCGTTTGCCCCGGCCTCCTTTGCCTTGTCCTCGATGTCCGACCAGTCATAGGCGGAGACCAGCAGAATGGGCGTGTTCACGCCCGCTTCCTGACGGATCCGGCGTATCGTTTCGATGCCGTCGAGATCCGGCATTTTCCAGTCGAGGATCACAACGCTGTAATCCCGGCCTGCCTGATGCCGGTGCATGATCATGCCGAGGGCTTCCGTCCCGCTTTCGGCCCGGTCGGCCGTCACGCCGAGAGACTCCAATGCGGCAACTGCCGTATCCAGGAGGATGTCGTCGTCATCGACGATCAGGATGTCCATCGGATCGAGCACCATTTCCTCCCTTTGCCGCTCCGCAAGGGGAAGATCCAGCTTGACGGTGAACGTCGTTCCTTTGCCCTGCTCGCTCTGGCAGTCGATGCTGCCGCCGATCAGATCGACCATCCGCTTTGTGATCGCAAGTCCGAGCCCGGTCCCCTGAACGCTGTTTACCCGGCTGTCCGTCTGGCGGGAAAAGGGCTGATACATGGTTGCCATGAACTCCGGACTCATGCCGATGCCGGAATCGGAGACCCGGTATGTCAGCTGCACGCAGCCCTCTTTCTGGCTCTCCTCCTCGTACATATCCACGCTGACGCGGCCGCCGGGTTCCGTGTATTTGATGGCGTTGGAAAGGATGTTGATACAGATCTGATTCAGCCGGAGCTGGTCGGCGTAGAAGTATTCCTTTTCCATCCTTCCGATGCGGAAATTGAATTCGATGTTCTTTTCCTTGACCATCGGCTGCGACAGGTTCACGAGGTTTTCCACCGTCTCGACGATGGAGAAGGTCAGCGGGCTGAGGGTCAGCTTTCCGCTCTCGACCTTGGAAATATCCAGAATATCATTGATCAGGGTCAGCAGGTGGTTGCTGGCCATGGAGATCTTCCGCAGGTATTCTCCAACAGATACCGCGTCCCCGAGATTCTTTTCCGCGATCGTCGTAAGGCCGATGATCGCGTTCATCGGCGTGCGGATATCATGGGACATCGTAGAGAGGAAATCGGTTTTCGCCTGGTTGGCCGCCGCCGCGTCCCGGGCCACCGCCTGGAGCTTTTTGTTGAAAATGCGCATGACGGCCAGATCAAATACGAACAGGATCAGGAGGCCCGCAGAGACGAAACCGATCAACAGCCAGTTTTCGCTGTTTACGACCAGATCCTTCATCGGCATGAAGCAGAGAAACGTCCATCCTCTTGCCGCGGCGACCGGGGTATAGGCGAGGATACATTCCTCATAGCGGGAGTTGAGCATGGTGATGGAGCCGGTGGACGAAGTGATCCGGTCAAAAATCTGCTGCGCGGAGGAGGAATCTGCGGTGTTGTAGGACCTGTAAAACTCAAAGAAACTGGAATTTTTGAAAGAATGGCCCTTGATGATATAATCGCCGTCTGCGTCGATCATGGAAAGCTCGGCGTTTTCAAACTCTTCCTGGGGAAAGACCCATTTCTGCTCCAGCTCTGACAGCGGCAGCACACGAAGCAGTATAGCGTCCCGGGGATTCCCGGTCTCCGGATCGTGAAGCGTGATGTAATTGCAGAAGGCAATGGACTGTTCGCCGTTGACCGGGTTCGTATAGGCGCGGGAAATATTGATGGCTTCCCCTATATCATGGATCCAGCTCACATCGTTCAGAAGGCTTGTCCGCGAATAAGAGACGGAATAATCTTCGGAGCCGTCGTTCCTCGCCTTCGTAGTCAGCCCGGACAGCGTGTCATGAAACACGATATGCGCGGAGGCGTTGGGCAGCACATGGGAGATCCGAATAAAGGAGGCAGCTTCCTCCATGGTCATGTCCTTGCTGTTGATATAGCGCGCCCACACATCACAGATGCGCTGCTCGCCCTCCAGATAGTTTTCCGTGACATGCTCCATGGTGATCGTGGTGTTTTCAAAATGCTCGATCTGCCGTTGGGCGGTGTTCCTGCTCGCATAGTGGGAATAGAGGACCACGTAGGTCAGCAGGGCAAGAATTATGCATACGTTGAATATGGTGATCCAGGTTTTCTTCATAGCGCTTTTCGCCTCCCCCCGCAGATTCTTTTCCCCACGTGTCGGCTCGCCTTTAAAAGCGAAAGCCATAAGGCATTATACCATCGGAAGCGGTTCTTTCATAGTCAAATTTGGACTGCGGGGCAGATTTGCCGTGAAAAATTTACAGGAAATGCCAGACCCGTCTCTGCGGGCAGGGGGCAGCCTACCCGACTTTGTGCTCAGACGACCGCCCCGGCTGCGGCGCGGGCCCCGGGTCAGGCGCGCTCGTCCCCATCATCGCGCTCTTGTCTCACGCCGATGATAAGGTGGTGATGATCGCTTTCCCTCGTCCGAATGGTCTGGAGAGAATAAGGGACCGGCACTCCGTTTTTCTGCCTGGAAAATGACAGCTGGATGGATTCTTCCTGTTCAGCCAGATGGATCAGGTTTGTTTTGCTGGTCGCTTCTCGGAGCTTCTGCACATCGGCTTCCAGCACGCCTTCCAGCAGCTTTTCCCGTGCGTCCTTAAAGAAATCGGTTCCGCCGGGGCGGATTTCCAGGTCGCCGTCCGCGCCGGTGAAGAATTCGAGATAGATGTCCGTGGCCACATCCACATAGTAAATGCTCTCAAAGCTGCTGGTCAGCGCTTTGGAGATGCTCATATAGGTCTTTCGGGTTACGGACGTCGCCTCATACTTGATCTTTGCCCGCTCAGCGAGGAAAACGTCAAAATCTTCAGGGAGGCAAAGTCGAAGCCGAAAAGCTGCTTTACATAGTGGTACAGCCCCCCGTGCCCGGATACCGGTTCGACAGAAAGTGATAGTGACTGGATACCATCAGCATCATGACGAATCCGATCACCAGACCAAGGATGGAGCCCATTGGTCCTGCCTGGGAGAGATAGGAACGGCTGGTAACGACAAGAGAGCCCCAGCCTATGGCCGAACCGACCGACAACGCCCAAACTGCCAGCGGCGAAAGGTAGGGCTGCATCGTATTGGCGGCCGTTGTTTGTTCCTTCATTCTGTTCACTCCCAGCGGTATTCCTGAGTACCGTTTTTATTTGATCCGGCGGAAGCAGACGGGGATTTGCGAGTGTGGTTTTTGTCGGGCCGGGCGGAGACCGCTGGCGGACTGCCGCCCCTCGGAAACACTGGCGGGGCATGGGGAAATCAGGCTGCAAAGGCCGCCTTTGGCCCGTAAACGCGCATGATGGTTTTTCCCTTATGCTGCGCCGGTCACTCGGCTATGGCGACAGCCATCTTTTCGGCAAGTTCCCGCAGGCTCGAATCATATTGCTTTCTGGAGATCGCCCCGCGTTCCAGAAAACGATCCAGGGTTTCCTTCTACTTCTTGAAGAGCCAATCCCGCTTCTCTTCGAGCGTCATTTTTGGCCATTCCTTGTTTTCTGCTTCTGCTGCCATGGGGGCACCTCATCATGATGTAAGAATGTTATGAGAGACTTGTTTCCTCGAAAGCCGGTTTGCCCACCGGTTCAGCTTAACGGAATGGAAGGACCGCCGCAGGCCCCTTTGTGGGGATCCCGGGCGGTCATCCGGCCCCGGAAGATCAAAAGTTCTTCTGCTGCGGGGCGCCGGTTTTGGCCTTGTACTCCCGCAGGGCTTCGTTGAGATGCTCGTCTTCTCTGTAGTAGCGCTCTTTGTCCTTGTAAGATGCGTTGTAGAACGGGTCGTTCGTGGAGCCGGGATCCGCCCCCAATGCCTCGAGGATCTGCTCGTTGCTCTTTCCCGCCATAAACTTGTCTCTGTTGAGCTGCGACTGTTCCAGCAGCTCCCGGGCAAAGAGCGGCCCCTTTGCACCCATCATCCCCAGGTAACCGGGAAGTCCGACGCGCGCTTGTATCTTGGCATCTATTCTCGCGGAGGAAAATACCGCATCAAGCGCCTGCTCGTTGCGATCATCAGACGCCTTTCCGCTGTCCTGCTGTTGGTAGTAAAGACTCAGTAATTCAGTTTCATCTTTTTCGGTGTATTTTAGTCGCCCCTCTTCGTAGCCGAGATTCGCCAGGACCTTTTCCCGCAGCATCAGCTCGACGCAGGCTTTGCGCTCTTCCTCGGTGAGCGGTTTTTCCCCGTCGGCAGCCATCAGCTTTGCCTTTGCGGCCCGGGAGTCCCGCACGACTTTGTAAACGGCTCCCATACCTGCCGCCTGCTCCAATTCTTTTGCGCTGGCGTACCTCTCGACTTCCTTCTCCAGCTTCGGGTCTCTCCCGGCAAGCTCAGCCATCTTGCTGAGGATCGCCCCTTCCAGCAGAGCGTCCTCGTTGAATTTCTTGGAGTCCAGGTTGATGAGCTGGGTGTGGTTGATGATCTGGTGAATGCCCAGGCCGATGATCTTTCCTCTCCGGACTGCCGACCAGCTTCTTCCATTTTATTGTATTGGTCAGGGCCTTTCCTGTCAAGTAATCGGCGATTAAATCGTGGCTGCTTATGAGAACTTCGCCTCCCGCAGCGGACGCGCAGGATGCAGCCGTTCTGCGGCTGTATGGCAAATCCCATGAAAATATGCTATAATATCCCGGCAGCGACGGCGAAGAGTCCGGACAGAAGAAATGCATAGCCGATGCCGCGGATCGAAAGACTGAAATAAGGAGAATATGAGATGCAGCAGAGAGAAACAACGGGAACGGTGGTCTCCGTCGCCAGACAGTGGTGGCTGAAAGTGAACACAAAGCCGATCAGAACCGGCCCTTCGGACGGCGCCGTATTCCCGCATATCATAAAGGTCGTATATTCTGTCGATGGCGCCGAGTATTCCAAACGGAAATGGATCGGAGCGGGCAGCCCTGTTCCGGGCAAGGGTACTGGCGTGAAAGTCCTTTACGACGCTGAAAAGCCGTCCAAAGCGAAAATCCTTTGCTGAGGGGAGTGTAATTGTGGAACTGAAGAAGCTGTCCTGCGATCTGACGATCTGTAAGCTGCTGAGGGATGCAGATATCGGCTTGTATTCAGGATTCTGTTTCATCGCCCGGACCGACGAAGAACTCTCGCTGGTATGCAGGACGGAAGACGCCCCGGGCGACGCCGTTGAACGTTCGGACGGCTGGCGGGCGTTTCGTATCCAAGGCGTCCTCGACTTTTCTCTCGTCGGGATCCTGTCGAAGATTTCGGGCATCCTTGCCGAAAACGGGATCGGGATCTTCGCCGTATCGACCTTCAATACGGACTACATCCTGGTGAAAGCGGAAGCCTTTGCGCGGGCATTGGCCGTCCTTGCCGAAGCCGGGTATACCATAGAGTAGAGGTGTGGGTTATGGAATTGATGGACGTGATCCTGAAACGAAGAAGCATACGGAAGTATGCGGGCGGGGACATCCCGGAAGAAACGCTGCGGCAGATCCTTCAGGCGGGGCTCCTTGCGCCGACCAGCCGCAATCTCAGGCCCTGGGAGTTTTATGTGGTCAAGGATAAGGACACTCTCCGGAAGCTCTCCGCGGCGAAAAACGCAGGCGGCGGGATGCTGGCGCAGTGCAGTGCGGCGATCGCCGTATTTGCCGACGGCGAAAAGGCGGACACCTGGGTCGAGGACTGCTCCATCGCCATGTCCTTTATGATGCTCATGGCGGAGGAAAAGGGCGTCGGCAGCTGCTGGGTGCAGATCCATTTTCGGACGGACGCCTCCGGAAAAGAGGCGGAGGAGAATGTGCGGGAGATCCTGGATGTTCCGGCCGGATTCCGTATTGCCGGCATCCTGGCCATGGGTATTCCGGCAGAAGAAGCAAAGGCGCACGCTTTGTCCGACGCGGATTGGGGAAAAGTCCACAGAATATGAGCGGAAGAAGATTGGACCGGAGGGACCGTTTGCCTTTTGACAAATGATCTCTCCGGTCACTTATTCGTTAATGAATGAATTTCTTTATCCTTTCCTCCTGCACATCCGGGAGCAGGGTGCGCATATGCGCCATGAGCCGCTGATAGGATTCTTCCGGCGTCCGCTTATACACGTTGTCAGAAAAATCATTTCCAAAGAAGCGTTCCGGCGTCGAGTATTCCGCAGCGCCCCAGCCGCGCAGACGCCCGGATTTGTCCCTTGTGAAGACAAAGCCGCTGGTGATCACATAGCACTGTTCCTGAAGGCGGGTAACGGACGTATCAAAACCCTTGATGCCCTCGGTTTTCTGCCAGCGCCCGTGATAGGCATACCCCCCGGTCTTCCGCAGTTCCTTGGAAGTCACAGGCGCGTTTTCGTCAATCAGGTCAAACAGCTGCTTGTCTTGATGCTTAGCCAGCCCCTCCTCATATCTCGCGTCGAAATCGTAACCATCCCGCCGGTAATTTGCAAGGTCCAGGAAGAGGTCCTTGCGGACATATGCGGCTTTCTTCCCGAAGAATTTCCCGTAAGCGCAGCCTGTCGCCCGGATCACCGGCCCCTTCCAGAACCAGGTGTTGTCCTCGGTGTCGTTGAACAGCGTCTGCGGGCTGCAATGGTCTTCCAGAGAAAAACCGGGGATCATTGTTGCAAAATATGGGACGATGCCGAACTCCTGGACTGCATCGATCAGGTCCTGCAATGTCCGCACATAGAAATCATACGCCATGTTTCTGCTCCGTTTCATCTTTCAGGGGTCCCCGCCGGCTTCCCCTCGCGCGGAATGAAGCCCCGAAGGGGCTGTGGCAATCCGTTTTTCCCCATAAAACCAAAACGCGACCCAGGGAAACGGTCACGTTTTGGAGAGACTGTTTCGCCGGAATCTTGCGGGTATTGGCGCTCGCGCGGATACCCGCTATTTCAGCGAATAAGGACGAGAGGAAGGATTCCCTCGCCGGCGTGCGCGCCGGCTGGGAATGACGGGCGGTAACTGCATGTTGCGGTGCGCCCTGCCGCCGATGGGATCAAAGGTTTTCTTCCAGGATCGCCTTCAGCGCGTCTTCCGATACGACGCCGACGGAACGCTTCAGCTCCGCGCCGTTCTTGAAGAAGATCAGGGTAGGAATGGCGGAGATGCCGAATCTCTGAGCCAGGGACATTTCGCTGTCCGTGTCAACCTTTCCCACCAAAGCCTTTCCGTCGTATTCCTCTGCCAGTTTTTCCACCACGGGGCCCAGGATCTTGCAGGGACCGCACCAGGTTGCCCAGAAGTCAACCAGAACAGGAATATCTGATTTCAATACCTCTTCTTCAAAATTGTTTTCATTCAGAACGACTTCGTACATTTGTTTTCTCCTTTCTGTTTTCAATCGTGCAAAGCTGTGAAGGTCCGTGCTTGCTCAGTCCTTCAGAAGCTCTTCAACTGCATAAAGAATACCCAGTTTTCCGGATTCATAGGTTATTCCGCCCTGAACATAAATATTATAAGGCTCTCGAATCGGTCCGTCCGCAGAAAGTTCAATCGAAGAGCCCTGAATAAATGCGCCTGCAGCCATAATCACCGGATCGTCATATCCCGGCATGGCCCAAGGCTCCGGCGTCACATATGAATCCACCGGTGCTCCTTTTTGAATTCCACGACAAAAGCGCTTCATTCGATCTTCCGAACCAAGGCGAACCGTCTGGATGATATCAGACCGAGGCTCATCTACCCCGGGAAAACTGTCTATTCCGAGTTCTTCCATCATGGCTGCACAAAACACGGAAGTTTTCAGAGATTGAGCTACAACGTGCGGCGCGACAAATAGTCCCTGAAATAAAAGTCTGTTGTTTCCGAGGCTTGCTCCACATTCCCCACCGATTCCAGGGGTAGTGAGGCGCACAGCGGCACGGGCAACCAGTTCTTCCCTGCCGGCCACATATCCGCCTGTCGGAGCCACCCCACCGCCAGGATTCTTGATTAAAGAACCAGCCATCAGATCTGCACCGACATGTCCCGGTTCTCGGATATCGGTGAATTCACCGTAGCAGTTATCAACCATGACATGGATATCCGGGCGAACCTCGCGAACCGTACGAATCATCTGACCGATTTCATCAACCGTCAAAGCCTTCCGACTCGCATATCCTCTGGACCGCTGAATCAATACTGCCGTTACGTTAGGATTTTTGCAGGCTTCGGTAATCCCTTGATAATCCGGTCCTCCGTTTATATCAAGTTCTACCTGTTGATATTCAATCCCATAGAACTTCAAAGAGCCAAAACCGTTGCCACGAATTCCGATCGCTTCCTGCAGGGTGTCATAAGGAAGCCCGGTCAGTGAGAGAATTGTCTCGCCGGGTTTGGCCAAGGCAAACAGAGCTGTCGTCAGCGCATGCGTTCCGTTTACAAATCCGATTCGTACCAGAGCGGATTCTGTTCCAAGAAGCTCTGCGTAAATCTGATCCAGCGTTTCTCGCCCCAGATCATCATAGCCGTATCCGGTCGTTCCTGAAAAGCAGGCTTCCGCAACGCGATGTGAACGAAAGGACTCCAGAACTCTTCTTGTGTTTTCCTGTGCAGTCTGATCGATCTGCCGAAATCGTTCCGTACAGCGCTTCTCAGCCCGATCCGACATTTTCAAAATGTCTTCATTCATGATTTCAGCTCCAACACATACTGCCGAAACAGGTTGCCGCGTTCCTCAAAATTGCGGAAGCGGTCGAATGACGCGCAGGCCGGTGACAAGATCACAATATCTCCGTCTTCAGCGATGGAACCGGCCGTGTGAACCGCTTCCTGCAGATCTGATACCTGATAAACCGGCAACAGATTCTCCTGACCGCGGTGTTTAACCGCATCTTGTATGGAACAAGCAATTTTGTCCGAAGTATCACCGGTCAGGATTACGGCTTTTGCGCGATCACATAATTCTTCTCCAAGAAGATCAAATGGCAGGTGCTTGTCATAACCTCCTGCGATAACAATCGGTTTTTTCTTCAGCGCATGCAGGCCTGCGATTGTACGGGTCGGACTGGATGCGATGGAGTCGTTGATATAGGTCACACCGTGTAAAACCCTGACTTCTTCCAACCTGTGAGGAACTCCAGGAAATGTTCTGGCAACCTGTCGGCAGATTTCCGGAGAAGCATAGTCTCGAACCGCCTCAAAGGCAGCCAGCATGTTCTGAACATTATGCTGTCCGGGAATTCTGATTTCGTCTGTATGCAGCACAGGAATCCGGGAAGTTCCCG
>JAEEGJ010016102.1_pt1 | contig 17265 bp, 13 predicted proteins | sample 8958761 | NCBI WGS metagenome assembly JAEEGJ01 (sample SAMN16246546, study PRJNA631951) | gut metagenome | biome: gut microbiome; feature: rumen; material: RS-attached | host: Bos | place: Iran: Karaj | collected 2018-10 | reverse complement strand
AAGGCAACAGGTAAAAGTATTACAAGTGAAATACACGAAAGGATAAGAAAGCGCCCCTGATAACTATCAAGGACGCTTTCTTTGTTTAATTCCGTCTGTAAGGAGGGTGTCGCTATTCTCCGTAACGCGTCTGCCGGTAGAGGAACAGGGATGCGGTTCTGATAATTGCTACCGCGATGGTCGCATACCCGGGGATGTCGTCATTGCGTGTGGCAATGCGTTTCTTTTTGTCGATGGGCTCTACATAGACTATGTCACCCGAATGAAGATAGTAACAAGGCGATTCCAGGACCTGCTTGCTGGTGAGGTTCACCGTGTCTAACTGCACGTTGTTGTCGCTCTGACGCACCACCATGACATTCGTCCTTTTCCCGTCCACAGTGATGTCGCCGCATTGCGCCAATGCCTCAAATACCGTCATGCGGTTGCCCATGCCCCGTACAAGCCCAGGCTTTGCGACTTCGCCAATTACCGTCACGCGGAAGTTCATCAGGCTCACCGTCACTACCGGGTCTTTCACATAACGCCCTTCTTTCAGTCGTGCCTCTATCTCATGCCCCAGCTGGTCGAGAGTAAGCCCTGAGGCATGGATGGAACCCAAGATGGGGAATTGTATCGAACCATGGTCATCTACTAAGTATCCCTTGACCGTGGTCTCGATGGAAGCCGAATGCCCCAGTCCGTCCTGCACCGTCTGCCTTGTCTCTTCGTTGAATGGAAGCACCGAGGATTTCAGCTGGCTGTGGACGTAGATGTACAGCAGGTCGCCCGGGAAGATGGTGGTGGTATAGTTATTCACTATCTTCATCTCCTGGTCGCGCGGCACATCGGAGAGGTAGGCGTAACGCTCCTGCCGGCATGACGGAAGGAGCAGCACGGCGGCGGCAAGTGCTAGGAGGGTTGTGAGATGTCTGTTCATACGCTTTGTCGGTTAGCTCTTTTTGCTCCATGGCATGGTGGGCAGCTCAACGCTCTTGAATGCCGAGAAGATGCTGTTTGCCGACGGTTTCTCCTTGCCGTAGATGTCGGCCACCAGCGCTTTGTATTTGTCCATCAGCGGTGCACGGCGAAGCTTCAGAGTGGGCGAGAGCAGGTTGTTCGCCGACGTCCATTCTTCAGCCACAATGCGGAACTGTTTTATCTGTTCGTGCGGTGCGAGGGTCTTGTTGTATTCGTCGAGCACTTTGCGCATCTTGTCGTGCACCTGCGGCAGGGTTACCAACTCGTTGTTGTCGCGGTAGTGCAAGTGGTGCTTCAGTGCCCAGTAGTGCAGTGTGTTGAAGTTGGGACTGATAAGTGCCGCCACCTGTTTCTCGTTCTCGCCGATGACCATCACCTGCTCGATGTATTCCGAGTCGCGCAGCATGTTCTCTATCAGCTGGGGTGCCACATACTTGCCTGCCGAAAGTTTGAAGATATCTTTCTTGCGGTCGGTTATCTTCAGGTATTTTCCACCCACCAGCTCGCCGATGTCGCCAGTGTGGAACCATCCCTCTTCGTCGATGACCTGTGCTGTGTATTCCGGGTCTTTATAGTATCCCATCATCACATGCGGTCCACGTGTCAGGATTTCGCCGTCTTCGCCGAATTTCATCTCCACACCCTTTAGTATGGGTCCCACGGTGCCAATCTTCACCATGTTGTGGGCGGGGTCGTTGACGGCAATGACCGGGCTGGTTTCGCTCAGTCCGTAGCCCTCATAGATATTGATGCCCGCGGCGGCAAAGAGGCGCACCATGTTGGGCTGTATGGAGCTGCCTCCGGTAATGACGGTGAGGCGTTTCCCGCCGAACTTCTCGCGCCATTTGCTGTACACGGCCTTGTCGAGGAACCACTGCGCCAGCTGATAGAAGAGGCTGACCTTTTTGACGAGCGTATAGTCATAGCGTTTGCCGTGCCAGAAGGCCCAGTCGTAGATACGTTTCTTGATGCCTTTGAAGTCTTTGCCGGCGGCATACAGCTTGTCATAGACCATCTCCAGCACGCGTGGCACGGCGCAGAAACCGTCGCCCTGTATCTCTAGCATGTTCTGCTGTATGGTGCCCAGGTTCTCGGCATAGTAGATGCTGACGCCTTTGACCTGCCAGTGGTAGTTGAGCGAGCGCTCATAGATGTGGTTCAGCGGCAGGAAACTCAAGGCGCGGCAGGAGCTGTTCATGGGGTTCACCTCAGCATGTGCCAGGAAGTTGCTGCACAGGTTGCGATGGCTCAGCATGACTCCTTTGGGCAATCCCGTGGTGCCGCTGGTGTAAATCATCGTCACCCAGTCCTCAGGCTTGATGTCGCGTTTGCGCTGCTCTATTTCCGCCATCCATTTGTCGCGGTTGGCGATACCGGCTTTCAATATCTCCAGCATCCGGTGTTCGCCTTCGATGTTGGTCAGGGTGTAGACTGTCGGCTTCGGGTCCAGTTGGTCCAATGCACCGCGCAAACGGCCCAGCAGCACCTTGGTGCTCACAAACACAGCCTGTGCTTCGCTGTGGGTCAGTATGTGCTGGTAGTTCTCGGTCGAAAGGGTGGGGTAGATGGGCACATGGATGATGCCGCACAGGGCCAGCGCCATGTCAATGAAGTTCCATTCCGGGCAGTTGCCGCTCATGGTCACCACACGGTCACCACGCTTCAGCCCCACCTCACACAGTCCATAGGCCAGGTAGTGGGCATATTTGTAGTAGTCATGCGACGAATATTTTACCCATTCGCCGTTCACTTTGCCGGCGAGAATGTCGTCTTTCGGGAAGCGCTCCACCAGATGGTCGAGCAAGTCAAATGTTCTAGTTATCTCTGCCATGTTTCTATATAATAGATGAAACAAATTGCAAAAATACACACTTTTTCCGATATGGCAAAAAAAACATGCACATTCTGTTGAAAATGTGCATGTCTGATAATGGAATCTGTTGAATAAAACTGTTTGTCGGCTAGTGTTTCACCACTTTCCCCGACCATCCTCCGGTGCGCACAATGTACACGCCGGTGGCAAGGCCGCGCAGGTCGAAGGTGGTGCAGCCGTCCATGGCACGGCTGTCGCGCACGAGACGCCCGTCGGTGGAGTAGAGGCTGACATGCTGGCCGCTGTTGCAGCTCACCTTGACGTGGTCGGTGGCAGGGTTTGGCCAAATCACCGTCACAGGCTCGGCCGGAGACTCGTAGATGCCCATTGTCGCGCTCAGCACAGCTACGCCCGTCAGGTCGAAGCCGCCGCTGGCCCAGATGGTGTCTTTTGTAGGATAGGGGTCGTTGACCATGTGGCCGTAGGCGTCATGGGTGGCATACTGCGGGTTGATGGTGCCCACCACATCGACTACACGCACATAGACGATGCTGTCGATGTCAATGCCGGCGCTGTCGCGCAGCTCCTCAAGGTCGAAGGGGGTGCCGTAGCCTATGCGGTACTTGCCGGCCAGGTTGTTGAGCTTCGTGGGGTCCACACTGCCGTTGCTCCCCACCTGCGTGGCGGTCGGCGTGAGCGAGGTGGATGGGAAGCGCACATAGTGCTCGCCGTCGGTGCTCACCTCGACGAAAGCCAGTTCAAGGAAACTGTCGTTGAACGAGTTCTCGAACACGGCAAAATCGGGACCTGCCACATTGCGTATGGGGCTTTCGAAGGTCAGCACAGCACTGCCGCCGTCGCCCAGGCTCACAGCGTCGCGCGTGTCGAGGCTGGCCACACCGGTGCCGTAGCTCTCCTCGCCGAAACGCACATGGGGCCCGTTGGGGTCGACAATGTCCACCGGCCCGCGCACCACGGTGCAGCCTGTGGCCCAGCCGATGATGGCGGGGTGGGTGTGGGCGATGGCGTCACACCCCTCGGTGCCTACGGCTCCACAGAAAGAGCCCTGTCCCTGGACATGCATGCCGCACGCCAGGAACAGGACGGTGAAGAGTGATGTCAGTTGTTTGCTCATTGTATCTCAGTGCTTAGTGGCGGACGGCGACTTTGACAGTCTCGGTGCCGGCGCGCAGCATGTAGATGCCGGCGGGCATGGCGCTGACGTCGATGCCGAGCTGTGCGTTGCGCACCTCGTAGGTGGCCACCTGGCGGCCAGCCATGTCGTAGAGCACGGCCTCGTTGGCCTGCACGCCTTCCAGCGTCACATTCATGTGGCTGCTGGCGGGGTTGGGCCACACGGCCAGTTTGCCGATGCTGACAGCATGGATGCTGCTGGTGGAAGGCACGCTCACAGGATGGATGGTCATCGGCCACACATAGGTGTAGTCCCAGTATCCGCCCCAGTCGGGAACCCAGGTGCTGTCGGCCTTGACGGCGACATAGGTGTCGGCAAACTTCACAAAGTCACCGTTGACCACGGCGTGGCCGGCGGCGCCGACCATCGACGAGACGTGGTTGACCTGCATGTTGAAGTATATGCTGTAGTCGCTGGGGTCGTGGGGAGTGATGCCCAGGGTGTCGGTGATGTTGGCATCGGCATAGTGGAAGTCGCTGACGAAGGTCGAGTCGCCCTCGATGCTGAGGCGCGGGTCGGCGGCCACGAGGGCACCGATAATCTCGCTCACATAGACGCTGTCGCTGCTGAACTTGTAGCCCCAGGCCAGTGCCGTGTCGGCCCAGTTGATGGCGAAGACCACCTTGTTGGTGCCCTCACCCACCCAGTAGACGATGTCGCTGGCGGCAATCTCGGCGTCCTCGGGCGTCGGCTCCACGGGAGTGTCGCCGTTGGGGTCGGGTGCCATAATCATGGTGTCGGCGGGATACGACTCATAGGTATACTCATCCATCGGCAACCAGTCGACGAAATCGCCGCTAACCATGATGTCGGCAGCTGCACCCATAGATTGCTTGTTGGAGCCGTCGGCAGCCGACCAATTGTACCACCACCAACCTTCGGGACCGACCAGATACAGACCCATCTCAGTGTTTATATAGGTCAGGTTGTTGATGAGTGTGTAAGTAGTGTTGCCATGCGTAATGATGAAGTTGGCGTCGTAGGTGGCGATGGTATCCATCAAATCGGCAACCGAGACATTGTCACCATTCCACTGCACACCCCATGCAATACCGATATTACCGGCAGTAGCGTCATTCCAGGTGACGGCAATGACGGCACGATTGCTACCCGTACCTGTCCAGAACTGGATGTCACTCTGAGGAACCACAGGGTTCGAATACTGGGCCATGACGCCAAAAGACATCATCAGGCCTAAGGCTAACGTAAGTACTTTTTTTACCATATTGATATTGTTTTAGTTTGTTAATACTTCCAATCTCAATATCGGTATCGGAAACGGGGGAAATCCGCGTGGCGGGGGCAAAAGGGCGGCCAGGCCGTCTGTCACCGGAGTGCTTTTTCCTCGAAAGCGGTACCGATTTCATCGGTTTGGCAGGTCTTCTGGCTTGCTCGTCTCGGCCCCGTCTTCCCATGCGCCTATGGCGACACACAGTGACGTATTTCGTTGGGCTTCAGCTTGTGAGCTTACAGCAGCGGGACTGCGCCGGACTCGCACCGGCTTCCCTCTTGGCACCCTCGTCGGGCGACCAAACCGGTGGCAAAAATAGTAAATAAAATTCACATGGCAAAAAAAAGTTGCCTTCCGCTCCCCCTTCGCTTCGCATCCCCTCCAGTAGTTCAACCATATTTCGACCATATTTTAACCATACTTCTACCATTTAAAATGGTTAAACGATGGTCGAAATATGGTTGAACGATGGTTAAAATGTTGGACAGGATGCTGGGAGTAAGGCTATTGAGAAATATGCGGAGGCGGACACAATAAATCCGGATGCCGTCGCGTTAAGAAAACAGATGAATATATTGCTACAGGATTGGGAGTTACCTCCCTTCGACAAGATACATACGGAAGATTTCGAACCGGCGGTGCGGGCCGCCATCGCCGAGGCCGAGGCCGCCGTCGAGGCCATCGCCGACAACCCTGCCGCGCCCACGTTCGAGAACACCGTGGAGGCTTTGGAATGCGCCGACCGCCGGCTGTGCCGTGTCAGCGCCGTGATGACCAACCTCAACGAGTGCTGCACCGACGATGCGCTGCAGGCGGCGGTGATGCGGCTTGAGCCCGAGATCACCCGTTTCAGCATGAAGGTGGCCACCGACCGTCGCCTCTATGAGAGGGTGCTGAGCGTGAAACGTGCTGTGTGTGATGAGGTCGCGCAGGACGGCCGCCAAGGTGGCGCCAAACGGTTGATGCTTGATGCAGAGCAGCGTACCCTGCTCGACAACACGCTGAAGAGCTTTGTGCGTCACGGCGTGGCCCTGGAGGGCGAGGACCGCGAGCGGTACAAACGCAATGCCGAGGAACTGAGCGAGCTGCAGCTTCGCTTCTCGCAAAATGCCCTGGCCGACCTCAACGACTGGACGCTGCACCTGACCGACGAGGCCGACCTCGAGGGACTGCCCGAGGCGGTGCGCGACGCCGCCCGCGAAGAGGCGCAGGCGAAGGGAAAGGAGGGGTGGCTCTTCACCCTTGCGGCGCCGAGTTACATGCCTTTTATGACCTACAGCGCACGCAGCGACTTGAGGGAACGGATGTACCGTGCATACGGTTCGATAGGCGGACGCGGCAACGAGCATGACAATAACGGGGTGATACGACGGATTGTGGAGCTGCGCTCGGAGCAGGCGCGGCTGCTGGGCTACGACACCTACTGCGATTACGTGCTGGAGGACCGCATGGTGCAGAGCCTGCCCAGTCTGCGCCGCTTCATGCAGGAGCTGAAGGATGCCGTGCTTACGGCCGCCCGGAAGGATTTGGAAGATGTGGGGGCTGCCAACAGCTGGGACTTTAGCTACCTGGCCGAGAAACTGAAGCAGCAGCGCTATGACTTCGACAGCGAAGCTTTGCGCCCCTATTTCCCGCTCGATGCCGTGCGCGAGGGCATCTTCGGCCTTTATGGTCGTCTCTACGGCTTGCATTTCGAGGAAGACAAGACCGTGCCGGTGTACCACGAGGATGTGAGGGTGTACCGCGTCAGCCAGCAACCTACCCCCCAGCAGCCGCAATCCAGGGGAATGGGGTTGCTCTATCTGGATATGCACCCGAGACCGTCGAAGCGCAGCGGCGCCTGGATGACGGAGTTCCGCGGACAGCACGGCACCGTGAGGCCTCAGATACAGGTGGTGTGCAATTTCAGCAAACCTACGGCCGACGCCCCTTCGCTGTTGCGCTTCAGCGAGGTGGAGACCTTCATGCACGAGATGGGTCACGCCATGCACGGGATGCTGTCCGAGGTGCGGTATGAGAGCCTGAGCGGCACCAATGTGAAACGCGACTTTGTGGAGATGCCGTCGCAGGTGATGGAGAACTGGTGCTACGAGCCGGAGTTCCTTGCCACCTTCGCCCGCCATTGGCAGACCGGCGATCCGCTGCCGACGGAGTATATAGACAAGATACGCTCCGCCCAGAATCACATGGCCGGATGGCTCTGTCTGCGTCAGCTGAACCTCGGTTTCACCGACATCGCCTTCCACACGGCGTCGGCCGTCGGGAAAGCCGAGGAGGTCGAGGCCCAGGCCATGACCAACCTCTTGCCGCGGGTTTCCGGGTGCTGCACCGCCACCAATTTCAGCCACATCTTCGGCGGGGGTTATGCGTCGGGATACTACGGCTATAAATGGGCCGAGGTGCTCGATGCCGACATCTTCAGCCGTTTCAAGCAGGAGGGCATCTTCAATCGTGAGACTGCCGGACGCTTCCGCCGCGAGATTCTCTCCCGGGGCGGCTCCGAGCATCCCGCGGTGCTCTTCAGGAATTTCATGGGCCGCGAGCCCGACAATAAAGCTTTACTAAAAAGAATGAATCTGATATGAATGAACAACTAGCCAAACAAATACTCAAAATCTTTGCCAACAACCCCTTCGACGCCTTCAACCACAAGCAGATCAGCTCGCGCATCGGAGCCGGCAGCAAGGCCGAGCGGCAGGAGGTGATACGCACCATGCAGCAGCTGGCCGAAGAGAAACACCTTGTGGAGGACGACCATAAGGGGAAGTACAAAATCAATCCCAAGAGCATCGACGACGAACTGCTGCCGCACAACTACGTCATCGGCATCATCGACATGAAGCAGGGCGGGAAAGCCTACGTCATTCCCGAGGAGGAAGGCCGCGAGGATATTCAGATAGCGCCCAACAATACCCACCACGCCCTGCATGGCGACACGGTGAAGGTGCTGATGTTCCCGCAGCGCAAGATGCACAAGCCCGAGGGACAGGTGGTGGAAATCATCAAGCGCGCCAAGACCCGCTTCGTGGGTGTCATACAGAAGCAGGAGCGCTTCGCCTTCATGGTTAGCGACAGCCGCACCATGCAGGTCGACATTTTCATACACAACGACGACCTCGGCGGTGCCGAGAATGGCGAGAAGGTGTTGGTGGAGATGACCGAGTGGCCCGAGCGCATGAACAACCCCGTGGGCAAGGTCGTCAAGCGTCTTGGCCGTCCGGGCGACAACAACGTGGAGATGCAGTCTATCCTGGCCGAGTACGACTTCCCGCTCGACTTCCCCGCCGAAGTCGAGGAGGAGGCCAAGAAGATAAGGAGACCCACCAAAAAAGATGTGAATGGCCGTCGCGACTTCCGCGATGTCACTACATTCACCATCGACCCGGCCGATGCCAAGGACTTCGATGATGCGCTGTCCTTCCGCGAACTCCCTAACGGTCATGTCGAAGTGGGTGTGCATATCGCCGACGTCTCCTACTATGTCAGGCCCGGTACCGCTATCGACCGCGAGGCATTCGAGCGCGGAACGAGCGTCTATCTGGTCGACCGCACCATCCCCATGCTGCCCGAAAAGCTCTGCAACGAGGTCTGCTCACTCCGCCAGGACGAGGACAAACTCTGTTTCTCCGTCGTCATGGAGATGGACGCCAAGGGTAAGGTCTATGGCAATTGGTTCGGAAAGACTGTCATACGCAGTGACCGCCGCATGGCCTATGAGGAAGCGCAGGAGATAATCGAGAATGGAGAACGGAAAGTGGAGAGTGGAGAACAAGTGGCTGACGCCATTCTGAAGCTGCACGCTATCGCCACGGTGTTGCGTGCGGCGCGCTACAAGAGCGGTGCCATCAATTTCGAGACCCAGGAGGTGAAGTTCCAGCTCGACGAAAATGCCAAGCCCATCGGTGTATACATCAAAGAGAGCAAGGAGGCCAACTGGCTCATCGAGGAGTTTATGCTCCTGGCCAACAAGAGTGTGGCCGAATACATCGGGAAGCCGAAGAACAAGACGTTTGTATACCGTGTCCATGACGAGCCCAACCCCGAGAAACTCAATACCTTTGTGGAGTTTGTCGCCAAGCTGGGCTTCAGCATGAAGACCTCCAGCCGCAAGGCACTTGCCGAGAGCTACAACCGCCTCTTCGAGAACATCGCCGGCCGTGGCGAGGAGCACATGGTCGACACCATCGCCATCCGCACCATGAGCAAGGCCTACTACAGCACCGAAAACATCGGGCACTACGGCCTGGCTTTTCCCTACTACACCCATTTTACCTCGCCCATCCGGCGCTATCCCGACCTGATGGTGCACCGTCTTCTGGATCGCTATCTGCAGGGCGGCGCCTCTGTCAGTGCCGATGAGTATGAGGAGTACTGCCGCCACTGCTCCGTCATGGAGAAGAAGGCCGCCGACGCCGAGCGCACCAGCGTCAAGTACAAGCAGGCCGAATACCTGGCCGACAAGCTGGGACAGGTCTTCCCGGCACTCATCAGCGGTGTCAGCAAGTGGGGTATCTATGCTGAGATCGAGGACAGCAAGTGCGAAGGCATGATACCTATCGGCTCGCTGAAGGACGACTACTACATGCTCGACGAAGACAACTACCAGGTCATCGGGCGCCGTCACGGCCGCTGCTACAAGCTCGGCTATCCCGTGCACATCCGCGTCCGCCACGTCGATCTCCTCAAGAAGCAGATAGACTTCGACCTGGTTGACGAGGATGAACTGAACCGCCCGCAGCCGTCCTGTCCGGACAGGAATAAGGCACCGCATGGCAAGAAAGGTTCCAAGCCCAGGGAGCGTTCCCGCCGCAAGCGTTAAAAGCAAAGGGGGCCCCGCAGTCATGCGGGGCCCCCTTTGTGTTTTGTCTGAGTGCCAATCAGAAGTCGCCTAAGGTCTCGGGCAACTGGGCGAGGGCCTTGGGCAGGTCGTCGGCCGACAGCACCGAGCCGTGGTATTTGTTGGTGTCCTGCATGAAGTCGACCCCGTAGCCCATCTTGGTCTTCAGCAGCACGCACACCGGGCTGCCCTGGCCGCTCATCTGCTTGGCCTTGGCCATGCCGTCGAGCACCTGCTGCATGTCGTTGCCGTTCTCAATCACGACTACTTTCCAGAGGAAGCTCTCGAATTTGGCCTTGAGATCGCCGAGGGTCATCACTTCGTCCACCGTGGCGTCGATCTGCTGGTTGTTGTAGTCGACGGTGGCTATGAGGTTATCGACATGCTTGGCGCCGGCAAACATCACGGCCTCCCATATCTGTCCTTCCTCCAACTCGCCGTCGCCGTGCATGGTGTAGACCAGGTGCTTGTCGCCCGTCATCTTCTTGCCGAGGGCGGCGCCGACGCCGACGCTCATGCCCTGCCCCAGCGAGCCGCTGGCCATGCGGATGCCCGGCAGGCCGTGCTCGGTCGAGGGGTGGCCCTGCAGGCGGGTGCCGAACTTGCGGAAAGTCTTGAGTTCATCCACGGGGAAGTAGCCGCGGCGCGCCATGGTGCTGTAGATGACCGGCGTGATGTGGCCCTGGCTGACGAAGAGCATGTCCTCGCCCTCGCCGCTCATGGTGAAGCTCTTGGGGTCGAAGTCCATGAGGTTGAAGTTCATGGCCACGAACCAGTCGGCGGTGCCGAGCGAGCCGCCCGGGTGACCGCTCTTGGCGTTGGTGGTCATTCTCAAAATATCGCGGCGCACCTGCGTCGCAATCTGCTGGAGTTCTGCTGTCGTTTTCATTATTCTTGTGTTTTGTTTTTCTTCAACTTGAATACATACTGGCGTGAGTTCTGGTCGACGGCGAAGAGCTCGTCGCCGTGGCGGGTGACGCTGACGGTCAGCGTGTTCTCGTCCCAGTCGTGGATGGTGCCGGTGCCGCGGTCGCCCTTCATGGTGACATGGCCCCATACGCGTCCCTGCGCCCCCTCGGTCTCTACATAGATGGTCTCGGCCTGGGCCTTGTCCTGCTTGCGCTGGGCGGCAGTGGCCGAGGTGGCCGGCGACGGGCTCTTGGCCTTCTTGTCGAAGTAGCTCTCGCCCTTCGTCAGATTGACGGGCTTCAACTCCAATTGCACGGTGTCTTCGAAACCGGCAACGACCACTTCGGGCTGTGCGGTGGCGGAGTCGTCTGTCGCGGCGGGTTTGGGATTGCAGGCGGCCAGAAGTGCCAGGCCGGCGATCGGGAGGATGATGTGTCTGATGTCCATATCGTTATTGTTCTTTTCTTATTGCCAAATGTTCCAGTTGATGGTTGCCTCGACACTGTCGGGCAGGGTGGGGAAGAGGTCGGCCGGCCAGCCGTGGCGACTGCCCGCGATGGCGGCCTCGACGCTGTCCACCGTCACGGTGTAGGTGCGCGGTGCGCCGGTCTGCCGGTCGTTGGCGACGATAAATCCCACCGTCTGCCAGCCGCGTCCGGTGTTGACGGCCAGCGCTTTGAAGAATCGGTCGGGCACCTGTACGCATCCGGGCCCTATGTGGCGCTCCTCGCCGTCATAGAGGGGGCCGCACACCACCGCCACGCTGCCGTGCCGCCGCGCCGTGCGGCGGGTCAACTCCTCGATTTTGCGCCATGCCTGGGAGTTCATCTCATGGTGCTGCGGGCAGATGTTGGTGAAGTAGTAGCTCTCCTCCAACGCTCTCTCGCTCCACTTCATGTCGGCGCGGGGTGCCATGTGCCCCTTGTCCCATCCGCTGTTGGAGTAGTCCTCGCGCGAGGCTTTGGGGCGTTGCACATCGGGGTCCCAGCTGAAGGAGTACTGTCCGTTGCACTGTCCATTTGCCTCGTCGGCGGTGAGCACCCACGCCACCCAGTCGGGGCAGAGCGTGGTGTGGTTGTAGGAGGCCGTGTAGCCGGTGTGGCGCACAATGTCCTCGCCTTGGCGCATTGCCGGCAGTGCCACCGTGTCGGCCATGGGCTCGGTGTCAGCTCGCGCCTGCCGGTCGACGACACTGAAACCGCACGACACGACTATGCCTGCGGCGACGGCTGCCACCATCGCCACCCACATCGTCCTGGGGTGCTGTCCGTGTTTCATTGTCAGGCCTATGCGCTACGCGCGCAACATGAAATTCGGTGCAAAGATACAAAATAATATTCACACCGCGCGTCAAAAGTTACAAACAGCCGGTTGAAATGCCCTCCCCTCCGCATCCGCCAGGGTCGTTTAACGCTCGTTTAACGCTAAAAACCGTAGAAAAACCGTAGAAAAACCGTAGAACGACCGTAGAACGACCGTAGAACGACCGGAGAGGAAGCGGAGGGGAAGGGGAGGAAAAAGTGACGCGGGAGGGGGAGGAGGAGCAAAAAAAACGGTGCGGATTTGGTGGGGTCGGATATTTTTCTTATATTTGTAGTCCGCAACCAGTGTTGCGGAAATCGGCAAGAATTTGATATTGAACTAAAAATAGACGCTATGGCACTGAAAAGAGTGATGGTTTTGACCGGCGGGGGCGACTGCCCGGGCCTCAATGCGGTGATTCGCGGCATCGTGAAGCGCGCCTCGCAGGCCACCGACTGGGAGGTCGTGGGCTGCATCGAGTCGTTCAACGGCGTGCTGCGCGAGCCGACCGAGATAGTGATGCTCGACGAAAAGACCGTCGAGGGGCTTCAAATCCAGGGCGGTACCATTCTTGGTACCACCAACAAGGGCGGCCCCTTTGCTTGGCCGGTGAAGCAGGCCGATGGCAGCTGGATCACCGTGGACCGCAGCGACGAGATGTTGCGCAAGCTGCAGTATATGGGTGTGGATGCCGTTATTAACATTGGTGGCGACGGCAGCCAGCGCATCTCGCTGGGTTTGAGCAAGAAAGGACTCAATATCGTGGGCGTACCCAAGACCATTGACAACGACCTTTCGCTGACCGACTACACCTTTGGTTTCCAGACAGCTGTGCAGATTTGCACCGACGCCATCGACAAGCTGGTGACCACGGCGGCGTCGCACAACCGCGTGTTTATCCTCGAGGTGATGGGTCGCGACGCAGGCTGGATAGCGCTGCACTCGGCCATCGCTGGCGGCGCCGACGTGTGCCTGATACCGGAGATACCGTATGATATCCAGAAAGTTAAGGGGAAAATCGAGCAGCGGTACAACAAGCGTCGCGGCTACTGCATTGTGGTGGTCGCCGAAGGTGCGATGCCCAAGGGCGGCACGGTTACGGGCAGCGTGAGCGGCGAAGTGGGCTACCAGCACATCAAGCTGGGCGGCGTGGGCGAGCAGCTGGCTGCCGACCTCAAGGCGGCCGGTGTGGAGCACGACATACGCTACACCATCCTGGGTCACCTGCAGCGTGGCGGCACACCGATTGCATTCGATCGTGTGCTGGCTACTGAGTTCGGTGTGCGCGCCATGGAATTTGTCATGGAAGGCCGCTTCGGCCAGATGGTGGCCTACCATCACCCCGATGTGGTGGGCATACCGCTGGAGGAGGCCGTTCGCGAGCAGAACCTCGTGGCCCCCGACAGTCGCCTGGTACACACCGCCAAGGGGGTCGGAATTGAGTTTGGAGACTGATAGAAAAGACAGAAGATATGGAGATTAGACCTTACCGACACGAGGTGAAATACTACGAGTGCGACCGCATGGGTATCACGCACCACAGCAACTACATACGCTTCATGGAGGAGGCGAGGGTGGACTGGATGGATCAGTTGGGCTATGGTTTCGACCGCATGGAGGCCGAGGGGGTGGTGTCGCCGGTGGTATCGGTGGAGTGCCGCTACCGCCAGTCTACCACCTTCAAGGACGTGATAGAGATTGTGCCCAGAGTGGCCGAAGCGACGACACTGAAGCTGGTGGTCGAATACACGATGACCTGCGGCGGACGCGTGGTGTGTACCGGCACGAGCACCCACTGCTTCATGGAGAACGGGCGTCCGGTGTCGCTCGAGACACGCTTTCCGGAGCTGTATGCCAAGATGATGGTGTGCAAGAATGACAAATGAACAAACAGATAGGACAATGAAAACGATGAAGTTGATGCTGGCCATGACGATAGTGGCCATGGCTGCCGCCGGATGCGGCTCGAAGAAAGCAGGGGAGAAGGTGCTGGTGCTGTACTACTCGCAGACCGGCAACACCAAGATGGTGGCTGAGGAGATTGCCAATCGCCTCGGGGCCGATATCGAGGAGATAGTGATGGTGAACCCCTACGACCCTGACTTCCAAGCTACCATTGCGCAATGCATGAAGGACCGCGAGGCAGGGGTGACGCCCGAGATTCAGCCAGTGAAGGCCGACCTGTCGAAGTATGATGCCATCTTCCTGGGCTATCCCGTGTGGTTCGGCACCTATGCGCCGCCGGTGGCCAAGTGGCTTGAGGGCGTCGACCTCAGCGGCAAGAAGGTGGTGCCCTTCTGCACTTTCGGCAGCGGAGGACTGGAGTCGAGCGTGAAAGACCTGCGCCAGTGCCAGTCCACTGCCAATGTGATTGACGGGTACGGCGTGCGTGCCGCGCGGCTGGAGGCCATGCCCGAGGAGGTGGATCAGTTCTTGAAAGCCAACGACTTCTTGGAAGGAGCGTATCTTGTGCTGGATGAGTTTCCGGAGCAGCATCCTGTGAGCGACGAGGAGGCGGCTGTGTTTGACGCCGCCGTGGACGGCTACCCCATGCTGCATGCCAAGGCCAAGAGCGTGGCCACCCGTGCCCTGCTGGAAGGCACCGAGTACCTCTTCACCGCCGAAGACCTCCCGCGTGAGGACAAGCCCGACATGCCCCCCGCCGGCGAGCTGCAGGTCTATGTCACCGTCCTCAACGGCCAGACTCCCGTCTTCACCAAGGTTGTGCGGTAGCGTTATTTAAAATATGTTAATAAAAATATTTTGCACAATTTAAAAATAGTTGTATATTTGCATTCAGCGAGAATTGTGCAAAATATTGCTCAAATGGTGTATTGTCAGTGTTTTGTGCGATTATTTGCATGAGAGGAAATAGATAAATTAACAAAATGGAACCCAAACGCATAAAATCAGCCCTTGTGTCGGTCTTCTACAAAGACGGACTTGAGGACATCGTTAAAGCACTTGACGCCCAGGGAGTAACCATCTACAGCACGGGCGGTACCTATGACTTCATCAGCAAACTTGGCATCCAGCCGGTGGCCGTGGAGAGCCTGACGGGCTATCCCTCCATCCTTGGAGGCCGTGTGAAGACCCTGCACCCCAAAGTGTTCGGCGGCATCCTGGCACGTCGCGACATGTACAGTGACGGCGAGCAGCTGGCTGAGTACGAGATACCGGAGATTGACCTCGTCATCGTCGACCTTTACCCCTTCGAGCAGACCGTGGCCAGCGGCGCGGCAGAGCAGGACATCATCGAGAAGATAGATATCGGCGGCATCAGCCTTATCCGTGCTGCCGCCAAGAACTTCAACGACGTGGTGATAGTGCCCGCCGTGGACTACTACAAGGAGTTTCTCGACATCTACAAGGAGCAGGACGGTTGCACCACGCTGGAGCAGCGCCACCGCTTTGCGGCATACGCCTTCAATGTCAGCAGCCACTACGACACCGCCATCTTCAACCACTTCAATGAGAGCGAGCAGTTGCCGGTGTTCAAGCAGAGCAGCCGCCACGGCGAGGTGTTGCGCTACGGCGAGAACCCCCATCAAAAGGGTGTCTTCTATGGCAACATCGAGGACTGCTTCGACAAGCTCAACGGCAAAGAGATAAGCTATAACAACCTGGGTGACATCGACGCCGCCTGTGCCCTCATTGACGACTTCGAGGGACAGACCGCCTTCGCCATACTGAAGCATAACAACGCCTGCGGCATGGCTGTGCGCAAGACCCTGCTGGACGCCTGGAAGGATGCTCTGGCCGGCGACCCCGTCAGCGCCTTTGGTGGCGTGCTTATCTGCAACCAGAAGGTGACCAAAGAGGTGGCCGACGAGATGCACAAGATTTTCTTCGAGGTCTGCATCGCCCCCGACTACGATGAGGATGCTCTCGCAGTCCTGAAGGGCAAGAAGAACCGCATCATCCTGCGCCGCAAGGGCTTCAAGATGGCCGATCCGATGTTCCGTTCGGTGCTCAACGGAGTGCTGGTGCAAGACCGTGACACCGTGGTGCCTACCGCCAAGGACATGGAGAAGAGTGTCACCAGCACCAAGATTACCAAGCAGCAGGCCGAGGACCTGGCGTTTGCCACCATCCTCGTCAAGCATACCAAGAGCAATGCCATCGTGCTGGCCAAGGGCCGTCAGCTCTACGCCAGCGGCACCGGCCAGACCAGCCGCGTCGACGCCCTGCGCCCGGCCATTGCCAAGGCCAAGAGCTTCGGCTTCGACCTTAACGGCGCAGTCATGGCAAGCGATGCCTTCTTCCCCTTCCCCGATTGTGTGGAGATAGCCCATGAGGCTGGCATCGTGGCTGTGGCCCATCCGGGCGGCAGCATCCACGACCAGGACAGCATTGACTATTGTGAGAAGAACCACATGGGTATGGCCATTACCGGTAAACGTCATTTCAAACACTAACAGACAGTAGTTAAGTAGATAAAGCAGTCAAGAAGAAAAGTTATGGGACTTCTGTCATTTTTCAATAGAGAGGTAGCAATGGACTTGGGCACAGCCAACTCCATTGTGATATACAACGACCAGGTCGTCATCGACGAGCCTTCCATTGTAGCCTACGACCGAAACAACAACAAGATTATCGCCGTCGGCAAGGAAGCCCAGCGCATGGACGGCCGCACCGACAACAAGAACATCGAGACGGTGCGTCCGCTGCGCGGGGGTGTCATTGCCGACTTCGAGATGGCGCAGCACCTTATCCGCGAGCTCATCGGCATGACCAATGTCAACCGCTCGTTCCTGCCGCCGTCGCTCCGCATGGTCATCTGCATCCCCAGCGGCATCACCAATGTCGAGGAGCGCGCCGTGCGCGAGAGCGCCGAGCAGGCTGGAGCCAAGGAGATACGCATGATTCACGAGCCTATGGCCGCCGCCATCGGTATCGGCATCGACGTGTTGCAGCCTGAGGGACACATGGTGGTGGACATCGGAGGCGGCACGGCTGAAATCGCCGTCCTCTCGCTGGGCGGCATTGTCTGCAACAACTCCATCCGCGTGGCAGGC
>JAEEGJ010016095.1_pt1 | contig 17270 bp, 17 predicted proteins | sample 8958761 | NCBI WGS metagenome assembly JAEEGJ01 (sample SAMN16246546, study PRJNA631951) | gut metagenome | biome: gut microbiome; feature: rumen; material: RS-attached | host: Bos | place: Iran: Karaj | collected 2018-10 | reverse complement strand
GGGAGGATTATACGGTCTATAGTGAATTGCCTGGTGGCCAGCAGACCAGCTATGTCATCCACGCAAGCAGGTACAAGACTCGCCCCAACAGCGTAATTACCCGCTATGGGGACCGCTTCGAATACGCCGCTCCCGAGGAAACGGCAGCCTTGATGGCCGACCTCGTTGACTGGTACAATGAAGCGGAGACTAAAGGCAAGCTCTCCCCCGTCGAACTGGCGGCGCTGTTCCATTATCGCTATATTCGGATTCACCCGTTTGAGGACGGCAACGGCCGAATCGCCAGGCTTATCGTAAATTACATCCTCGCCCGCCACGACTACCCTATGATTGTTGTCCGTTGCCGCGGAAAGAAGGATTACCTGGAGGCCTTGCATCAAGCTGACCTGGGAGTCGGTTCCACTCCCAGTGTCGGTGCTCACGCCGAATTGGATAAGATCCGCCCTTTTCTCCGCTACTTCACCGCACAGGTCGCAGAGGAGATCTACAATGATGTCCGATTTCTGACGGAGCCCGACGAAAATGTCTGGTGGTACGACGGTCAGCGGGTAGAGTTCCGTACACCGAACTATGCCAAGATCCTTCGCATTATGCAATCCCAGCCTTCCGTCACCATTGACAGCCTACGCGAGCAACTTGGCATCAACAAGTCCGCAGTACAACGTCTTCTCTCCAGCTTGAAGGAGAAAGGCTACATCGAAGCCCGCGACAATGAAGGAGGCTGGCGTGTCCTCATCACTCCGTCACTCTAACCTAATGACACACTCAAGTGTAGAAGTTATTTTTCTGTCCCCCGAAGGACTTTTTCGCAAAAAAAGTTTGAGCCCTCAAAAAAATCGGGGACAGTAGGGGGACAAACATTAAAAGGTCAAAAAGTTAAAGTATTTATTTACAATAAGTTATTGATTTTCCCTATTTTCTGCATCGGCAAGTAAAATCCGCACATAAACAATATACATCCATCACAAAACCGCTATATCTTTTTGATAATCAATCAAAAAACGCAAAAACTAATGATGGATAGTGATGGTTATATTTGGTTGTTAATAGTGCAAACTATTTCCCTCTTACGAAGTGCCGGTAATCAGAGCCCCAGGTTCCAACAGAATAGGTCGTACCCTCCTTCTGCCATTCCATCTCCTTTGACGTCAGTTTTACAAGCTTATAGGTGACATTGCTGAAGTCCGACATTGCCGGGTTGATGGTAATAGTGCCCTTGTTGATCAGGTCGATGGCATAGTGGCCGCTGTAGTCGTGCGATTCACCGCTTAGGGCATCATATACGTGGAGCTGATAACCGTTGTTCCCATCAAAGGTGAACGTCACCGACCCATCCATCGCAAAGACCGTGGGGTCGTATTGCTCGGACCAGGTCCCTTCCAGCTTGTACACGTCGATCTTCTCACACCCGCTCAGCCCTGCCACCAGCAGCGCTGCGCAAATCAAAGCTTTCAGTATCTTCATCATCGTCTTTTTCTTAGTAAACGTACAAAAGTACGAAATCTTGCCTGTATAATTACAGTTTTCCGTGCTTATGAAGCCTACTCCTTCTTCAGTTCAATTGCCGGATTGGTCTTCGCTGCCTTCAATACCTGCCAGATGACGGAGACAAAGGCGATAAGCCCGGTGAGAATCACGGCCACCACGAAAATCCACCAATAGCCTTCCAGCCTGTAAATGAAATCTTTGAGGTATTCCTGCGCGGCATAGACCGCAATCGGAATGCCGATGACGCAGGCAATCCCTACAAGCACCATGTATTCGCGTATCGTTCTCCAACCTTCAGTGTCCACCGTTCCTCCGAAAACCTTTCGCACGGCAATGTCGCGGCTCTTTTCATCGGCATAATAGGTGCTCATGGCCACAAGCCCCAGAAGAGCGATAAGGATGGAAAGGAGCATGAATATCTCAACCAGACGCATGTTTTTGCGGGCCGGTTTCCAGGCCTCAGCGATATTCTCGTCGACCCAGAAGGCCAAGTTGTCTTTAATCTGCTTGTCCTTGATGTAGTTATCGTAAGCTTCCATGATCTGTGCTTTCGCCGCTTTCCGGTCCGGGGTGGTTTCTATGGCCAATCCGGCGAAAGGAATATCTTCAGAACGCATCAGCGAAACGATGGCAAAGTCTTCCTCCCCTATATTGGCGTTGTTGGTCGGGAAAGATTTGAAAACGCCGGCAACCTGTTCGCATCCCTTCGTCCGTCTGCTCAACGTGCCACTGATGTCGTGATAGTCCGAGTCGAAACCGGTAGCGGCAAAACTCTTGTCCGAGAACCAGACGCTATTGAATTGTGGCGTACGGAAGTCCTCCAGAATCTCAAATCCGAACATCGAGAAAGCAGTACTGTCCATCCTGATCAGTTTGTAGAGGATGTCCTGTCCATCCCGGGTGGTGCTGTACTGGCCCATATTGATACTTCCAGGCACCCCCGAACTTCTTCCGATTCGTCTTACGCATGGGAGAGCCTCAATGACATCTTTCAAGGGAGCATTGTCCTCACCGGAAAAATCTTTGAGGAAGAAGATGTTCTCAATGTTGCAGTTCATCGGTCGCTCCCGTGTCTTTCGCATCTGCGCCTCCATCGTGATGGCCAACGCTATCAGGATGACCGCCAGTGTATTCTGCAGCACGATGAATACCTTGCTGAATACCATTTTGCTTCGGCGCCGGTATCCACCTTTCATTACGTCCACGGGTTTATAGCGGCCAGCCATCATGGCCGGGAAAATCCCGCAGAGCGCTCCCACAAGCAGAATGGTGACGATATATGCAATCACATAGCCCGGAGACCAAATGACTTTAATCGGGATATCCGGATTGTTCAAAAGCGCATTCATAGCCGGGCAGAAGGCCTCCGCAAGCAATAGACCGGCCGCAAAGCATATTGCGGTAAACGCGATGGATTCAGCCACGTACTTCCAGATAATGCCGGCCCTTGATGCTCCGGACAATTGCCTCACGGCCATTTCCTTTGCCCTCTTTCCGGTGAGTGCGACAGACAGGTTGATGTAGTTCAGAATGGCCGAAAGAAGGAGCAGAAGCCCAACCAGCATCAGAACTCTGAGTGTCGCTTTGTCTCCATGTCTGAAAAACCCCTCCGTCTCCTTGAAAAACAATTCATCATATCGAGAGAGTTCCAGATGTTCAAAGAAAGATTGCCCATAGATACTTGAATATACGTCCTTGCAAACACGCTCAAGTTTATCAAACAGCTCTTTCCTGTCAGTTTCGGGCCGGACCTTGATCAGTGTGACCGTACTGCCGTAGTTGTCGAAGGGCTGCCAATTATCCTTGTAGACGGCTGCGTTCATGAATAGGTCGTACGGCTTGATGACCGTGCCCTTCAGGTCCTCCAGAATGGCACCGACAACATAACTGTCCCCGCTGATTTCAAGGGTCTCACCTACCGAAAGACCATGCCTGCCCGCAAAGGAGGCGGTAAGAATCACATTGGAAGGAGCGGAAAGGACATCTGCTGCGCCTTCCACAAAGCGGAACTCAGGGCATATCTCAAAAAACGCAGGTTCTACGCCGGCACTTTCCGCTTCGATCTGCTCTCCCCCTACGACAGGATGAACTACGACATTGCACATCCTGGAGACGGACTCGATTTCCGGAATGTCCCCGATGGCATCCGGGAAACCATAGGTAAGTGCCGGAAACATCGGTAATCCAGGCACATAGATCCGTTCCCGATCCGGGTTCTCCCTCGTCACTGCATATTGCTGCCACACATAGGAACCTATGATGATCACAAACGCCAAACTCACCGCCAGCCCCACTGCCTCGATGGCGGTGTACAACTTGTTGCGGGACAGGAACTTTAAATAACTCTTCATTTTTATTGTTTCATTCTACTCTTCATCGCAAATGTCCCAAAAGCGGGGACACTCAGTGCATTTTAGCCTGTTTTTGCTGCAAATGTCCTGGTTTTCAGGACATTCAGCGCATTGTCCTCCTGCGCGCCACTTGTCATCCTGAGCGAAGCAAAGGATCTATTCTTTTTTCAATTCTATCGCCGGGTTGGTCCGGGCGGCCTTGCGGGTCTGCCAGAAGATGGAGAGGAACGCCTCCACCGTGCCGAGGAGCTCATAAGAGCCGCTGGCAGGATTGTCCAGCAGGCCGAGAATGTTCAGCAGCGTGGACTTGCCGCAGCCCGAAGGGCCCATGATGGCGACGAACTCGCCATCCTTGATTTCAAACGACACGCCATTGAGCGCAGTGGTCTCGATTTCTTCCGTCCGGAAATTCTTGGAAAGATTGGTGACTTGTATCATTGTTTTGAGTTTATACAATTCTCTATTTGACCGACTACCAATCTAATAGTATGCCACATTGTGCAATGTATTGAAATACAAACACATACCAAATAGCCCAAAGTGTAAAGACTGTAAAGACCTTTACAAAAAGTGTAAATATGGCTTTACAAATTATATTGTCAGGCAGAAACCGTATTGTAGCCACCCCTAAAAGGAGGATAATTCCGCATGCGACATCACGGCACCGCCGACGGCTCCAACGGCGATGAACAGAGTCAGTATCTTTAAGAAAGATTTCATTTCCGGAGCAAAGATAATGAGAATCTCCCGCAACCAGGCTGCGATTATCCGATAATCTGAAACACCTTCTTGAAGAAGGACACCGTCAGCCGGACCACCTCGTCCCGGCGACGCGTAATCATGTGGTTCTCCCCTTCTACCTTGGAGAGCTCCGCCTTGTCGCCGTAGGTCTCCTTGTAGCGCTCGCTGCACCACATGGGGACGGTGCTGTCCTTGGTGCCGTGAATCAGGAGGACATCTCCCTTGTACGCGGCCGCCGTCCCATAGATATCCAGTTCCTGCGTGCTCAGCAGGTATTCCCGTCCCAGCTTCTTGACTCCCCAGCAGCGGATGTACTCCGGCGGGTCCTTGGGGTCGAAGCGGGCATTGAAGAACTTACCTCCCTGGCAGGCCTCCTTGATGACGGACCCGGGGGCAATGAGGACCATGCCCTCGGGAGCGGCGCTCCCCTGCTGCGCCAGCCGCCCGGCCGTCATTGATGCGACGACGCCTCCCTGCGAGTGTCCCAGTAAGCCTATTCCGGACACATACGGCAGTCCCTTGGCGTATTCCCAGATGGCCATCGCGTCAGCGATCTCCTTCTCGATGGTCATGTCCTGCATCCTTCCCTCGCTCTTCCCGTGTCCGTCGAAATCAAACCGTATCGAAGCGATACCGGCCTTGGCGAGGCCCTTGGCCAGCGCGGGCATCGGGTTGTAGTCCTTGCTGGAAAAGATGCCGTGCATCAGGATGACCATCGGGCACCGGTTTGTATCGGTGTCGAACCCGTCCGGAAGGGCGACCTTGAAGGAGATGCCTCCCTGGGGACCCCGGACCTGATATTCCCTGGCCACCAGGGGCAGGAAGGCGACCATGGCCGGCAGGATTGTGAGTGCCAAAACAGTAGTGAGTCTTTTCATTATGATTTTTTTAGGGAACGTTTGTTTGTACCAGCCCCTGCGGTCCACCACAATACCGATTTATCGAAACAAAGTACGGATACCCATTTTTTGTAGAGATAGTCACGAACCTCATTCAGCAAGGGCAGCACCGTCCAAGGCTTGCGTTCCACACGCAAATCTATGCCAAGCCCTTCATTTCTTGTTATTCGGAATGTACAGCGGTCGCTCCCCCTAAGAATTGTATTCTCAATCCGGACATCGAACTGGCTGTCCGGTTCAAGTTGCGACAAGATATATAGAATGCTCTGTCTGGAGCACTCGCATTGTTCCGGATTGCTCCTGAGTCCACATTTTACCTTCGGACAAGAGCATTCCAAATAACTCAGCGCATAGCTTCCATATTCCCCTTCGCCTCGGCGCATTTCTCCCAGATAGCGTATTTATTCAATCACAAAACTTCGTGGATAGAAGTCGCTGTAGAAGCGGCCGTCGGTGGCGGTGAACTTCAGGACGCAGTAATTGGGGTCGGTGACGCCGCCAGGATAGTACTGCTCGTCGCCGTCGCGCCAGATCATCTCCTTCGAAGCGGCATCCGTCAGCACCTCCATCGTACCGCGCAGCATTATACCTTTGAAGCCCTCCGCGTCGCAGAAATAGATGCTCGCCTTGGGGTTGGCCTTATAGTGAGCCACGCGCAGCGAGAAGGTGTTGGTAGTGAAGTAGAATACCTTGATGCCCTCGCGGACGCGCGGCGACAGCATCGCCTTGGTGCAGGGATAGCCCTCCTCGTCCACCGATGAAATGAAGGAAATGGGCAGTGTGTCGGCCATCTTGCCGATGAGTTCCTTTACCCCAGCCAAGGCGGGATTCTCCGGGGCCTCATCCGAGACCGTCAACTCCTTGCGCCAGCGTTTCAGGTGTGGGAAATACATTTTCATCTGGCCGATGTACTCTTCCTTCGTGATGGGCATCGGCAGGCCTTTGTTCACTTCATCCACAAACTGGGCACAGTGCTCGATCATCTCCTCCATCGTGCAGTCCTGCAAGAACTTGCCGTCCTTATAGCAGTACATGCAGTATTCTTCATTCTTACTTCCGTCGGCATTGGTGCCGAGGACTTCATCGGTGAGCGGCATACCGCAGCTCTGGCAAAATCTCTGTTCCATATATTTTGTTATCGTTTAATTTCTAATCTTAGAACCCTCATCGGACGGTCGGAACCGGCAAGGGACTCATCGACACAAGTCTCACCGGTGGGAAAGAAGCCACACTTCTCCATGACGCGGCCGCTGGCGGGATTGTCGAAAAAGTGACTGCTGATCAATGACTTGATGTCCGTCGTCTGGCGGATATGGTCAATCATCAGCCTCAGGGCTTCTGTGCAGATGCCCTGGTTCCAATGAGTTTTACCTACCCAGTAGCCCACCAGCGGCTCGCCCTCGCGGGACGGAAGGTTGTTGCCTTCACAAGGTAAATATCCCATTGCGCCAATGGCTTCACCCGTGTCCTTCAACTCAATGGCCCAGGTGGTGTCATTGTGGAACACCGTCCGGATTACCTCCAGACTCTCCCCTACAGATTTATGCGGTGGCCAGCCGGCACGCGGTCCCACCTCCGGGTCGCAAGCGTATTTGAAGAGCACTTCGGCGTCGCTTTCCTCCCAGGGACGGAGGACGATCCTGTCGGTTTCCATGGACACGTATCCCAATTGTCCGGGAAGGCGGAGTTTCTCTTTCGGCGCGAAGGTGGCCTCGTAAGTTTCAAATGCCTCGGGGTCCTCATCGGCAACGAAATAGCCTTTGGGCGGGCAGTAGGTGGCTTCGGTGACGCCATTGGCTTTGAGCCAGCCGGGTATGAGTTCCTGAGCCAGGAAGAAGGGCACCTCTTCTTCGCGCGGCATATCGTGGTAAAGGATGCCGAGGTGGCTGGCGAGGCCGAAGCCCGCATGGCGGTAAAAGTCGATGTTGCCCTCCATACAGAGGAAACCGACACCCATCTCGCGGGCCTTCTCCATTGCATACTGAAGCAGTTTCAGCCCATAGCCCTTGCGTTTGTAGTCCGGATGTATGCTGATGGGGCCGAAGGTCCAGGAAGGCTTGCAGGTGCCGTCCGGCAGCACCAATTCGGCCTTGGAGAACATGACGTGGCCGATGAGGCGGCCATCCTCCTCCATCACGAAGTCCAGCTCCGGGATGAAGTCCGGACTCTTTCGGTACTGGTTCAGCACATAATGCTCCGTGCAGCCGGGGCGATATACGTTCCAAAATGCCTCTCGTGTTAGGTTTTCCACCTCGCGGTAATCGGCAGGGGTTTCAAGTCGGATTTTCATAGCGTCAAAGTTACAAACAATTTTACATTCTGGCCTTGCTGTCGGCGCCGGCACCGGTACCGCGGTACTTGCTCTGGGCCGTGTTGAAGTTGTAGCGGACGGAAAGCTTCACCTTCTGCGTGTCCATCAGGTTGGTCTGCTTGATGGTGTGGCTGCCAAAGTCGGTGTCCACGTCGTAGTGGGCCAAACCCGCCAGGTCGGCCCCCTCTAAGCGAAGCACCAGGGAACCGTCGGCAAGGAGGGTTTTTTGGATGGCGGCCGTGATGTCCACATAGGCGTTCTTGAGATACAGGTTCTGCGTGTAGCCCATGGTCTGCACCATTCCGCCCAGTTCGAACTGCCAACCGCCCTTCACGGTAAGCGTGTTCAAGAGCTGAGCAATGTAGATGGGTTTGCCGTTGAAAGTCGTCACGCGGATACCGGAGGCCTCACGGGGGTCAGGGGCGTTGATCGTAAGCCACTGCGGCTGTAGGCCGACGGTGTAGTTCATGGTCCAGGGGCCAATGGTAGGCGTCAGGTTCACGAAGGCCGTCATCTGCCGGTAGGGCGTCTCAATGTTACGAGGTCTCACGAGCACCACGCCTTCGTCCCCATAGGGCGAGGACCAGGTCATGATGGCATCGTCCGTACGGGAGTAGTTGACCATGAACGTCATCCATTTCCAGACAGCCGTAAGGCTCAGATTGTGGGACAGTTCCGGCTGCAGCCCGGCATTCCCGCTCTGCCAGATATAGCGACTGTTGTAGCGGACGGCACTTGAGAGGTTGGCATAATTGGGCCGGCGCGTCTTGGCGCTATAATTGAGCATCAATTGCACAGGGTTCTGCGACTGAGCACCGAGCACACCGGCATAGGACACATTGGGGAACCAGTTGCCGTAGTTCCGGGACAGGTCATTTGCGGGTGTCACCGCATCCGCGTAGGCGTAATGAACTCGCTCGTATCGCACCCCGGCGCTGAACTGTCCGATCTTCGGTAAATAGCAAGCGTAAGAGGCGAATCCGGCTATATTGTCCTCCTTCACCGTAGCCTTCGAAGCCGGGATAGCGATGCCGTCGATCGAATAATTGTCTATCCGGCGGGAGAAGGTCTCCTCCGTCCCGGCCTGCAACTGGCCTTGCCAGACCGGATAGGAGAACACCGCCTTAGCGGCATACATTCGCCCGGTATTCGTACTGACGCTCCGGATAGCGGCATTGTGCGTCATGTCGCTCGTCTCCTTGGATACGGATTTGGAGCTGTCGTCCGTTCCGTAATAGTCCAAGTTCACATCAATGCCCAGTTTTCCTGCGACGAGGCCGTTATAATAGAGGTTGGCGCCCAGGTTGTACGGTATCCACTCCCCCATCGTGTCATCCGACAGCGTGGTCAGGCGGTCCACAAGCGCCCCGTTATCATAGACATTGTCTTTCACCTCCGTATGCACGTTATATGTCAGGTGCCGGCCCCATTCCACCTTTCCGCCCAGAAAGTGATCGTCGGCCATCTGCCAGTTCACGCCGGCGTTGCCGTAAAGGGTGCTGCCGATGTATTCATTCAGGAGCGTTCCCTTGTTCTCGAAGAGCCAGTCATCCCCGGCAGCGGTCCTGCAGAAGGTCTGCTTCTCTAGATAGCTTTCCTGGCGGGAAGTGTTGCGGGCGTAGTTAACCCCGCCAAAGAAGTCCAGGCCGCCCGTGCGGTAGTTCACATTGAGGGCGCCGAAGGAATCATTCCCCCTGGTCCATCTCAAGGACTGTGCATCGGAAACGTTCAGGTTGAAACCGAAGCCGTCGCCCTGGCGCCGGATGGTCTTGATGCGCACCACCGCCCGCACCGTAGCATCGTACTGGGCGCCGGGGTTGGTGATGACCTCGACGCTCTGAATCTCATTGCTTTGCAGGCGGTCCAGTTCGGAAGCGTCGCTGACACGGCGTCCGTTGATGTACACCATCGGCGAGCCTTTGCCGATTACCTCCAGTCCATTCTGCCCCTTGATAAGGCCGGGCGTTTTCGCCAATACGTCATTGGCAGAGCCCGCATTCTCCAGCACCGAGCCCCGCACGTTGGTTTGCAGGCCCTCGCCCGTGAGCTTGGTCTTGGGCATAACGGCGCTCGCCACAGCCCCCTGGAGCATTTGAGCATCATCGGGCAGGGTAATCACCGCCCCGTCAACGGGAGCGAGATACACCGTTTTGTAGCCCAGCATGGCCACCATCATGATGCCATCCCTCTCGTTCGTCACTATATTAAAGGTACCGTCCTCCTGCGTTACCACACCGCAGACTACGGTAGAATCGGCCTTGGAAAGCACGGCCACATTGGCGTAAGCCACCGGCTCACCCTTGGCATCCACCACCTTTCCCTTCCAATCCTTCTTTGCCAGGCAGGGAAGCGTCGTTGCTGCGAGCATTAAAAATACAATCAGTCGTTTCATCGTTTGTCCATATTATTTCGACTGCAAAGTTAGTGTATCTCGCGTTCCGAAATTAAAAACGATATGGACAAATATATGGACAATCGCGTATAATTCCTGAAATCCGATTGGACATTCCGGCTCCTATTCGTATTTTTGTACCGATATATTACGGAACATCAATTATGGCAAGACCGGTTACTGTCACAAAAGAAAGGATCCTTTCCGCATCCCTTGACCTGGTGCGCTCGGGAGGTCCTTCGGCCCTTACTGCGCGGAGCCTCTGTGCACGCCTTGATTGCGGCGCCAATGCCATCTTCTCCTCTTTCGGCTCCATCCAAGGAGTCAGGGACGCTGTCCGGGAGGAAGCCCGGAAACTGTATCGGAAACGGGTGGGCGATGGCTTTGCGCTTAATCCTCCTTTCAAAGGCTTTGGCGTGGCCTTTATCTGGTTCGCCATGGACGAGCCGCAACTGTTCTCCCTGATTATGGAAGCACAAACGCAGCCCGCTTCCTACAAGGACTACATCGATTCTTACGTCGGCTTCAAGGAGGAGAGTCTCTCTGCAATATCGGATACATTCGGCCTGCAAAGAAACGATGCCGAGATGCTTTATTATCAACTTATTCTGGTAGCCCTCGGCCTTGCTTCAACCTGCACCGGCGGCAGAAGTGGGCTCAGCATCCCGCAGGTGAGCGAAATCCTGGGCAAGAATGTCAGGGCCTTCCTGATGGTCATCCGCGCAGGAATCGACGAGCGGGAGGGATTCGTCCCGAAAGCCGGCGGAGGTCCTGACGGCGAAGTCGATTCCTATGTGATGATGCATGCGCTCGTCGGGCAGAATCATCTGCTACAGCAACTTCGCGCCAAGCCCCGCTATATCCAGGATGAAGAGTGGGCCGAATTGGAACGGATGCTCCGGAATTCCTTCAACCTTACCCCTGAATCTCTCCGGGATACGCATCCGGGCCTGACAAAAGGTGATATCCGCGCCTATATCCTCTCGCACCTGCAGTTCTCCGTATCCGAGCAGGCCGTCCTGCTGGGAATCTCCCCCGCCTCCGTCACCAAAGCCCGTCAGCGGCTCAAAGCAAAACAGCGGTGAATCATTCCCGCATCCTCCAGCCATTGCAAGGATCCGGAGGAGAACCGCGATGAGCATTCTACTTCAGAATAGGATCCCCACAGTACTGCTTCCTTCGGCAGTCTCTGCACCTGAATCCCGCCCAGACAGCGTCGAACTGGTTCATAGCCGCTTCCACTAGATCGGGATCGTCCGTCAGAATTCCCGCCTCGAAGTTCCGGGTGGAGTTCCCTTTCATACCGATACCGGCACCGGTCAGGTTGGCCGAACCGATATACGCCATCTTGCAGTCGAAGATAATCAATTTGAAATGCACCCGAGGACACAATGCCCGCTCCAGACCAGTGAAGAGGACTGGATATCGGTCAAAGTCTTCGCGGAAGTTGGGCCCCGGCTCCTTGGCATGGATGAGCCGCACCTCCCTGCCCTTCGTGAGCAAATCAGCAAGGATACCCAGGAAGGGTCTGTCGTCGACATACAAGTCTTTAATGTCCGCCGTCCCGATCCATAGGGAACGCGTTACATTCGGGACCCGGGCAAGAATCTCCTTGAAATGGGCTTCGTCTGCGATATACTGAGTCATTGTATGCAAAGATACGGAATTAACCGGCAATCCGGCATCAGGGAATAACTCAAAATCTTTTCCAAACTCTCATCCATTGAACACATCTTTGTAGTTCTTGATATCCCGCTGTTTCATCAGGAAGGTCAACGCCTCTTCCAGCAGCATACCCCGGCGGTTATCATCCCTGTCCCAAAAGGTATTGTTCGATGCGTAATCAGTAACGCCGTTGTACAGTTCCCAGACACTCATTCCCGCCTTCATTTCCCTCAGTTCGTATGACTCGCACCGGTATCCGTTGTCTGCATACAGTTGCAACTGCTCCGAGTAAGGAGCGATTCTTGACGAGGATTCTGAATCGACAAGATACCGGTCCAGTTTCTGTGAGACGAGTTTCAACTCAGCCATGGAAGCCCGGACTGAAATTGCCTCGAGCGCCTTTTGGCTGAAACGGCCGAATGATTCTTCGAGGAGTTCCGTATTCCGCGGGATATTCAGTATCCCTCTGACCGCTTCCGTTTCCAACGACATGATTTTTGCGTCTGCGTACTTGATGGTCTCTATCTGCCCATTGGAACACACGAGCCTTTCATAATAACGTCCAAGTTCGATTTGGCCTAGATTCCAGCGCAGGAAATAGGAGTTGACCAGGAAATCCTCCCCGGGAGCAATCTGCTTGACGACAGGATCAGCGCTGTCCATATAGATCGTCAATCCGGCTGAAGCACTGTAGGCGGCCTCGTGCCGGACGGGGACCAGATGATTTTCCTCCAGGAACATCTCCAGAAAGTCGAAGAAGGAATCCGAAGGTATTTCCTGCTTCTTGATGGGGACAATCCCGCAAATGGTTTTGCTTTCCGGATTGGCAATCAAAGCGACGGATTGGGGTTTGGTGAAGGATCCGGCCGTGGCCAGGTAGTTCCTGAAATCCCGCAGCCCCATCTCTCCGGACGCGGCTTTCACTACCTTTCGTTGTTTGGGCGTCAGGCCGATCAGTGCATCCAGCTCCTTCGACACGAAATCATTGACCAGGACTTCCGTCCCTTCGACCTTGTAGACATTCTTGCCGTATCCGTCATAGGGGGCCGTCACCCCCGTTCCGTCATCCAGTCGGCCGACGTATTCCACGGCATCGCGCCGCACGATCTTGTAAGGGGCCTGCGTCCTGTCCATCAGTTCACGCAGGGCATTGATGCTGAGTTCACTCATTGCTGTTGGTGTTTTGATTGTTGTTGGCGTTGTTGAATATGAGATCGAACCGGTCAGCGAACTTCCTGAGGCTTGAGGCCGCTGTCGACTGGAGTTTCCGAAGTTGCCGGTCTTGTTGAAACTTCTTCTCATTGTAGAAGACATCGCCCGTCACGGACAGATCATAATAAAGCTTGACACCCACGTCCCCCCTGCGGTGCTTGCTGAACACGACGTAACGGTCAGAGTAGATGTTCTTGGGATTCTCCAGTCGGAGTTCCATCATAGCGGTAATGGAATGCTTCAGCCGGTTGGACCCGATGAAATGCCCGGATTTCGTGACCTGCTGAATCGTCAGGAAGGTCGTGTTGATCCCGGCATCATTGACCGCCTTGTTCTGCTTCTTCACCAGCGAAAGCAACATGCTTTCAGCCTTCTTCAGCGTAATCCCTTCCTCTTCCTTAATGATGCCTTGCAATTCGTAGAAGGAATCCACCGCGACGATGTCCCATCCCCGCTTCAGGACTTCCTTCACCTTCTCGATATTATGAACCTGCTCATCCTCATCGAAACATGCTTCTATGAAAAGGATGTCCAGATCCTGGAACTTGGGGAAACGCTGTACGTAGATGGCGAGGTCTATCTCGTTCATCTCTGCACTGATGAAAAGGACGCGGACACACGGGGACTGCTTCCGGATATTGGAAAGGAGATCCAGGATGATGGTTGTCTTCCCTACTCCGGGATCACCGATGACCATATAATTGACTCCTTTAGGGAGCCCTTTGTAACTGCATAGAAGTTCATCCAGAACCGTCCCGCTCATATAGTTGCGGAACAGTTCCGGATCGAAGCGGATATCCCTCATCCGCACTATGCCTGAGAATGTGCTTTCCATTTGATGCAAAGGAAGCACATCGGCTTGCCAAAGCCCGGCAGGTTGTCAGAAAAGAAGAGTTTTTCTTTATCCTAGGACTTCCCAATCGAAATCGGCCTGCGTGCAGTTGGCTTTCTGGTAGTCGAAGCCGTAGATACGCATATACATCTCCTTGAGCTCCTTTGCTCCGTTGCCAAACGGAGAGTTCATATGCTGCTGGGTGGTGACCACGACGGACATATCCGGTGCCAGCACCAGACCATTGGCGCGCTTGATGCGTTTTGGTGTCACTTTAAATACTTTTGCCATAAAGCTTTAAGGTTTCTTCAATTGCTTTGTTTTCAGTTTCCGAGAAAGGATAATCCGGAATCTCATCGGGATGTGCCAGGTTGAGATAGATGTCGCGGAATCTCTCGGCAAATTTGATATCCAAGTTATGTTTCCGGGCATAATCCCAGCCTTTCATGAAGGCATCTACCTTCTCCTCCCAATATGCGGGAATATCAGGATGCTCGCGCTCCTCACCATCCTCCTCAAGACCGTCGGCATAGCGATGGAGATAGGTCCGAATATAATCTTCATCCCATCCTTCTTTTTGGAGTCTTTCCCGGAGTTCGGCTATGATCCAGGCCTGTTCGCTATTATAGTCAACCAATGTGGCATAATAGGATGCAAAATCTTCATTCTTCATCCGTTCTATGGCATCAGTATATGCGCAAGTCTTACGGGAGACAATGTCGAGCATATCCCGATCAAACCCGAACTCTTTAGCATACTCTGAGTAAAAGAACATGAATATTCCGTCCTTCTGATAGTGTTTTTTTATGTGTTCGAAATGCTTTGCATACTCGGAGTCTTTCGTTGAGATGAAAAGGTCTTTTGAATGAGACTCTACTCTCTCCGTTACTTCGGCCATACATTCAATTACGTTTTCAAGCGAAACGTCAATCTCAATTGCTTCGCATCCAAATTCGTACGCCGCTTTGCACCATTGCTCATCGTGGCCGATCTGTTTATACAGGGCATACCATGTCAGACCATGCTTCACACATTTCAAGGCCATTTCGTTTGAATTGTCATAATCTTCCCATACCTCGAATTCGTCGAGATATCTGTCATAGAAGAAGTCGGCGAAACGAGCATCGACACCGGTATTGGCGAATTCTGCGAGGATCTCTTCCTTGCTAAGCAGTTTTTGAGTGTAGTTTTCTTCCATACGTATTGTTGTTCTTTCAAAGTTAACTGTTTTTCTGTTCAGTCCCTCCTTATTGTTTTATTCCCACCAGTCACGGGTTTTATATAGGCGGATGAGGTGATAGAGACGCTCCATCTTACGGACGTAAATCTTGCGGCCGTAGAACTCTTTGTCGTGAAGGGTTTCCGTGTCAACTTCGAAATCGGGGGATAAAATAAAGTTCTTGAAGGTATCTTCATCGACTAGACCTTTAATGTTCCGGATGTTCATCTGCATGATTCTGTTGTATGGAATGCCCATTCCGTCAGACTCGATGTATTTCAGAAGAATCAGGCAGATATTCAACCAGAACTCTCCGTCGAAGTGGCCATTCTCGTCGGCAATGCGTGAATGGGAGAAATATGTTCCCATACAGAGAAGCTTCTGACGCTCCAAGGCATAAAGGTCCTGCCAATCATACTGCGGCGCATGAGCAGCCATGTCGGCGAGCTTTTTTATCTCGGGGGCAAGATTCTTTACGCGCCAGTTCTCGAATCCATTGATATGCCTGTACTCGGCGCGGTGGTATTCAAGCTCCGACCGGAGCATATGCTCGAAAACATCCCTGCTTTCCCGGTATTCCATGGGCACACTTTCTATGTATGTCTCATAGTTCCCGTTTGCATATATGCGGTGCATCCAGACCGCCAGCCACTCTTCGAATTCATCATCATTGCTGACTACACCTGCGAATGTCACAAGGTTGCCAGCCCACTTTTTGCGACGCTCCTCTGGGATGTCTTCATACTTGACTTTGGGCATCACATCCTCCTCAGATTGCATGCCTTGATACTTCAGTTCCTTTGCTTCGTCCATTTTCGTTGCATCTTTTTGGTTATGGGTGCAAAGGAAACCAATCACTCTGCCAAAAGATTGCAGTGAATACTGCTTAAAGATGAAAAAACCTGCTGAGGTTTGGCAATTCGGGGGCCTATCTTTGCGACATCGAATAAAAACCGAAGTCATTATGAACAAAGCCAAGTACGAAAAAATCTTTACCGCCTTCGGTAAAGCGCCTATGACGGAATTCCTGGAACTCCTGTTTGTAGGCGTACCACCAGCGCTGAAGAAACGTCTTATTATTGAAGACGTATCATATCACCGTCACAATGCTGATATAGTTACCCTGGAAGCATGGATGGTCATTGACAACCCCGAATCAGACCTATGGATCTGGGTGCGAGTTGAGTCAGATTCTTCCCGGGACACGATAGAAGAGCAATTCCTGACAAAGGATTCGTACCGGAGGCAGGAGTTGCACTCGCTGGAGGAATGTTTTGACTACTACGAAAGGAAAAATGCAAAATAGTTTCAGCTGCCTATTTTTGGCAACTCCGGCCTATACCTTTGCACCCAGAACCAATACAAAGCACATTATGGAAAAATCGAAACTCAATGAAGGGATGCTTGCCATCCAACTGGAAGAAGAGGCCTGGAAGGAACTGTCCGGGGACATCGCATGGACTGAGAGCATGCTCGAACGGTACAAAGACAAAGTGGACTGGGAGGCTGTATGCAACAACAGCTACGTCCATTGGAATGTAGCCATGCTCGAGAAGTTCCGCCGCCAGATTGACTGGACAGCCTTGAGCAACACCAACCAGGTATCCCTCCTCACGCCTGAGATTGTCGGCCAATTCAAGACATGTTGGGATTGGACCGTTCTCTCCAGCAACGACGAGTTGCCACTTGAGACCATCGAGGCTATGGCTGACTACATCAACTGGAAGGAACTCGTGAACCGTTACGACAGGCATGATATTTTCGGCTCGGCTTTCTTGAGCCGGTTCGCAGAATACATCCCCGCATCCGCCCTCAAGGGCTCCCGACTGTGGCACGCTCTTGTAGCAGAGAAGGAGAAAGAGCTCCAGAAGAACTTCGCCAATATCTGATAAAATTGCCACTTTATTGCAAAACTGCCAGATTTTGGCAATATTTGCATATACCTTTGCATCAGTGAAAATATTGATATAAGAGTTTAAAGAGTTAAAGTTTTCAGGGCCTCCGCAGGGATGTGCAGGCCCTTTTCAACAAGAAATCGTATAAGGACAAGATATATGGCAAAGAACTATTTCAACAGGTATGTTTGGCTGATTGACACCATCAACCGCCACGGACACATCTCCAGGAAGGAGCTCAGCGACCTTTGGGAGGATTCTCCAC
>JAEEGJ010016094.1_pt1 | contig 17271 bp, 15 predicted proteins | sample 8958761 | NCBI WGS metagenome assembly JAEEGJ01 (sample SAMN16246546, study PRJNA631951) | gut metagenome | biome: gut microbiome; feature: rumen; material: RS-attached | host: Bos | place: Iran: Karaj | collected 2018-10 | reverse complement strand
GGACCGATCTCAACTCGAAGCGGAATTCCTCTCATCTCCTGTTCAGAGAACTTCCATCCGGGAGACTTATCCGAATCATCCATCTTAACTCGAACGCCCGCCTTCTTAAGACGATCAACCAAAGACGCTGCAGTATCTAAGACGCCTTCCTTTTTCTGCTGAATCGGTATGATCATGACCTGAGTGGGTGCAACCTTAGGAGGCAGTACGAGGCCTGAATTGTCACCGTGTACCATGATCATTGCACCGATAAGTCTTGTGGTTGTACCCCAAGAAGTCTGGTGAACATACTTAAGAGTATTATCCTTATCCGTAAACTGAATGCCGAATGCCTTGGCAAATCCGTCACCGAAGTTATGGCTTGTACCCGACTGTAATGCCTTACCGTCATGCATAAGTGCTTCTATAGTATAAGTAGCTTCTGCACCGGCGAACTTCTCCTTATCTGTCTTACGTCCCTTGATTACGGGAATTGCAAGCACCTGCTCACAGAAGTCAGCATAGACATTGAGCATCTGAATCGTACGCTCCTCAGCCTCTTCTGCAGTTGCATGAGCCGTATGACCTTCCTGCCATAAAAACTCGCGGCTTCTTAAGAACGGACGAGTCTCCTTCTCCCAACGAACCACCGAACACCACTGATTGTATAACTTCGGCAGGTCGCGGTATGACTGTATGTCATTCTTATAGAAATCACAGAACAGAGTCTCTGATGTGGGACGCACGCACATTCTCTCCTGAAGAGGCTGTGTACCTCCGTGTGTCACCCAGGCAACCTCGGGCGCAAATCCTTCTACGTGATCCTTCTCTTTATTAAGAAGACTCTCCGGGATAAACATGGGAAGATATACATTCTCAACTCCCGTCTCCTTAAATCTTGCATCCATCTGTGACTGGATGAGCTCCCATATGGCATAACCTGCAGGCTTAAATACCATACAACCCTTAACGGATGTGTAGTCCATAAGTTCAGCCTTCTTGACTACGTCCGTATACCACTGGGCGAAATCCTCCTCCATCGATGTAATAGCTTCCACTAATTTCTTATCAGCCATCTTATTGCTTCCTTCCTTGTTGTATTACGGGACAGCGCAGTTAATTGCACCGCCTTATAATATTCTAATCACACTTAATCTCTAAATATCCTAATAGCTTGCTTGTGTCATAACTTGTCATAATATCCAAGTTGGGGTCATAATACTTGCCGTCATAATAAACAAGATAATGACAGAAACGTCCCATCTTCTCCATAAGGATAGCGCACTTGGGCAGTACCACATCTCTGCCTTCCGTATAAACTATGATATCCGAATGGTCTATACCGTAATAGTTAAGTGCCGATATCATACGACCCATCGTAGCCTGCCACTCTCTGCAGTCCATAACGGTAATGACTTCGGCAAGCGTAACTCCCGCAAGCATGGCCACACAACACTGTCCGCACAATCCGTCATCTTCCTGCATGATGACTTCCATCGAATCAATCTTCCTTATAGGATTATCAAAACTGTATGGGCTGTTCTGATCCATCTTGATTAAAGACTTGTGTATCTGCATAAGAATCTTATGCGGGACACCCTGCTTAACACCCGCAAGAGTTGAATTCTCTCCGGGGACCTTAATCACATACAGACCCTTCTCCTTGGGCCATAACTCACAATCTATAATAGTATTGTCGATGACTATATTGGCTTCAATCACATCTCTCTGCTTGCAGACTTCCCATATATTAAATGGGATATTGATTGAGTATCCGTCATCCTCTTTCTCTACCTTGGATTCAAAAAAATATCTCATATCTTTCCTCCGTCACAATAAAACTATTATATAGTATATTCCATGTCGGGCTTTGTATCAAATAAAAAAGAAGCCAATTTCAGTCCAATTTTTCTTTGTGCGTATTTTACGAAATTTAAAGAGGCGATTTTGTATACTATTTACAAAGTGAGGATTATTTTGAAAAAAGTGCTGGACAAAAAATCGGACATGCGTTATCATTCGACTTACACTAAACTAGACGCGGTTGACCAAGCAACTTCTGCGTAGGTAACAGATATCTGAAGTCTGTTATTTAGTTTGGTTTAACGGTGGGAGATCTCCCACTTTTCCCAATTAACAATATAAGAGGTGATCACTATCATAGGACTTTTTGTTTTATGTTTGATAGCGGCATACTCTGATGTACAAAGAAAAAGGATTCCAAACCTCCTCATTGTTGTGATCTTTATACATGGGATCATAACGTCATATATGGGATTGGGATTAACAGGATCAATAGACAGGGTCTTATGCTTATTTTGTATCCTGTTAATCCTCTATCCTCTTTATATGAGCGGTTCCTTAGGATCCGGAGACGTAAAGCTCTATGCATTGCTGCCTTTGTATTATCCGAGAGAAAGGCTGCTTATCATATATCTATTGGTTTTTTTTGCAGCTGCGATACTTTGCCTTGTATATCTTCTCTTCTTTCCTGAAAACAGGAGACAAATCCGGCAATTCTACGACTATCTAAAATTTCAGCTGTTCGGCTACAATTTCAACCAAGGCGGAATACCTAAGCTGCAGCTTGGACGTATTCCGATGGCGCTTCCGATGGCTGTCGGAATACTGATAAGCATAGTATTCGACAATATGGGAATCGTTGATTTTAATTAAAGGAGAAGAATATGCGACACACTATGGTCATATTGGATAAAGACAGCGCATATGCCGCTAAAGCTGCTGCTTTTATAAACAGCAGAGGGAACTTCCCTTTTGAAGTAATCCCTTTATTTCTAACGGAAGACATATCTGAGAACAAAAACATATCCGGCGCGGATATTATCCTGGTCTGTGAAGACAGGCTCTCTGAACTTGATGGACTTGCAGATAACGATAATCTGATAATTCTTTCAGAAAACAGGCTTCATGACAAAGAAGAAAGAGTTATATATAAATATCAAAGCTGTGAAAACATACTAAAGGAATTGCTTTTATACGCCTCTCAAAAAGAAAGATTAAACAGTATCATCTGTCGCAAGAACCAGATGAAAATTATAGGTCTTTTCTCTCCTATAGGACGATGCGGTCGTACAGGATTCGGAATATCGCTTGGACAGATTTTAGCAAAAAACCACAAAACTCTCTTTTTGGAAATGGATTGTTACAACACCTCAAAAGATTTACTTAACATTCGCTTTTCCGGTGATATGTCAGACCTGCTGTATGCAATGAACAGTAACTCTAAAGACTTACTTTCTCTGATAGGCGGAATTTCAGGCAGCATCAATTCTCTGGATATCATCCCGTCAATGGACAGACATGGCGATCTTATAAGCATAACCTCTTCTGAGTGGATGCAACTTTTAAAGCAGATTGAAGTAAGAACCGATTATGAATTCATAATTCTTGATCTTTCAAAAGGAATACAGGGTCTGTCAAAAATGATAGCTCTGTGCAACAAACTTATTGTAACAACTGTTGAAGGAAACAGAGAGCAGATGATTATGGACAGATTTATAAAAGAGATTGAAAGCACCGTTGATACCGAAAAGGTCTTAAGGCTGATAAAAGTACCTTATGATTCCGGCGGCGGAATCGAACAATTTGGTACAACAATCGGAGAAATCGGCGAATGCGCCAGGGAACTGGCAAAGGAGATAGTTGCCTGATGAAGCATGATGAAGAAGTCGTTCAAACAATTAAAAAATCTCTGTTGGAAAAACTGGAATACAGAGATGAGGTGTCCGATGACGAACTGTCGGAACTGATAGGGGAAGAGATAAAGCAATTAAGCATTACGGTTAATATTCCCATAAGAGACAGATTGTCCATCGGAAAACAGATTTTCCATTCGATGCGAAAACTTGATATCCTTCAGGATTTGTTGGACGACGAAGAGATAACTGAAATAATGGTCAATGGTCCGGACTGCATATTCATTGAGAAAAGAGGAAAACTGTACAAAACAGATGTCTCTTTTGAATCGGAAGACAGTTTAAGAAATGTCATAGATCAAATTGTAGCCAAATGCAACAGAGTAGTGAATGATTCTTCTCCGATTGTGGATGCAAGACTGTCTGACGGTTCCAGAGTAAATGTGGTTCTTAATCCCGTCGCACTGAACGGCCCGATCCTAACCATAAGAAGATTTCCTTCAAAGCCTTTTTTGATTGACGATCTTATCTCTATCGGCAGTCTGACAAAAGAAAGTGCCGATTTTTTGAAAAACCTTGTTACGGCAGGATACAACATTATAGTAAGCGGTGGAACCGGTTCAGGTAAAACAACTTTTCTTAATGCTCTTTCCTCCTTCATTCCACCTGATGAAAGAATAATCACGATCGAAGACAGTGCTGAATTACAAATACAGGGCATAGAAAACCTTGTCCGTATGGAAACAAAAAACAGCAATATAGAAGGCGGAAAACCTATTTCCATAAGAGACCTCATAAAAACAAGCTTAAGGATGAGACCAAACAGAATAATTGTAGGGGAAGTCAGAGGCGGAGAAGCAATGGATATGATCTGTTCGGCAATGAATTGCGGACATGACGGCAGTATGTCAACGGTTCATGCCAACAGTGCGACTGATACAATTTCAAGGCTTGAAACAATGATTCTTATGGCTGTGGAACTACCCGTACATGCAATTCGTCGTCAGATAAGCAGTGGCGTAGATATTATCATTCACCTCGGAAGATTAAGAGACAAAACCAGAAGAGTGTTACAGATAACTGAACTATTAAATAATTCGGACAAAGATATAGAAATAAACACTTTGTACGAATTCAGAGAAGACGAGAATACATCAAAAGATAAGGTGAGCGGAAAGCTAAAAAGAATTGGGAGATTAAGAAATGTTGAAAAACTATACAATGCCGGAATCGCTTACTCGTTTGAAGAAGTCGGAGATTCTGAGATTCCTGCTTGAAGGAATCAGCTTGATTATACTTTTCGGATACTTTTTTTACAGATCCGCATTTATAACCGTATTATTGACTCCTCTTCTGTATCCGTACCTGATATATAAAGGTAAAGAAGCCAGAAAGGCTGAAAAGCCGGAATTGCTGATGCAATTTAAAGAAATGCTTGTTTCAGTAAACGGTTCTTTACATGCCGGCTACTCCATAGAAAATGCTTTCATTGATTCAGTAAAAGACCTGTCTCAAATGTATGGAGAAAAGGCCTACATCGTAAAAGAACTCAAAATCATTCAAAGAGGTTTGTCAAATAACATTGAATTGAGCAATCTTTTGAAAGAATTCGCAACACGCAGCGAAATCGATGAAATTAACAGTTTTGTAGGAGTTCTGCGCATGGGCAAAAGATCGGGAGGAAATCTGACAAAAAATATGGATGCCTTTGTCAGGGTTATTGAAGAAAAGGCGGATGTTATGCAGGAAATCAAAACTATGACAAGTGCTCGGATATTTGAGCAAAGAATAATGAATGCGGTGCCTTTTCTTATAATTTTTTATGTAGAGCTTACAAATAAGGGGTTTTTTTCAATCCTGTATCATAATATTTTCGGAAACATAGTAATGACAATAACGATGGCCATTTATATTCTATCGATATATTTATCAAAGAAGCTGATTAATATAGAAATATAAACTATATGAAAGAAAGAATAAACCGCTTTGCACTTCGAATCCTCGAATTTCATATAAATCAAAGAAATAATAAGGGGAAAAGTCCTTTTTCTTCCGACTGTGAGAAAAAACTTTCTTTATTATCTCCGGGACAAAACGCAAAAAAACTGGTCGCTGAATATTACAAGAAGAAAGTGGCCAATATTATCATGGCTGTCGCGGCAATCTTAATAATTATCTTATTAACTGCTATCAGCAGGATGACTTCTCCTTCAATAACAGACGGTCACACTCTTAAGAGAAATACTACCGGAAGCGGAAATTATAACATCAGTCTCAGTGTTAAAGCCGATGATGAAGATCTCGGTACTTTAAATCTTTTAGTGGAAGAACAGAGACTTACCGATAAAGAATGCAATAAAGCCATGGAAGAATTATATGAAAAACTGCTGTTTTTGCTGCCGGCTGATAATAATGACTTAAGTCATATTGATTCCGATCTCTTTTTTCCGACCGAAGTGGAAGGATATCCATTTTCACTTCGCTGGGAAAGCGGCGATTATATGTTGGTTGATTCCATGGGGCATATAAACAACGATGGGATAAGTGAAGAAGGTGTCCCTTTAGATATAAAGGTAGTAATGACATATGAAGACATTCAAAAACCTTATGATTTTAAGGTCGTAATATATCCTAAGGTAATGGAAGGAAAAGATCTGATTAAAAAGCACATTAAAGAGGTTGCTGCAGAAGAAAATAAAAACAGTATTAATGATGTATACTTTAACCTTCCTCTGTATGTGGATAATAAAGAATTGGCCTGGAAAGAAAAAAGAGAGCCTGTCATACCGATCTTATCTGTCATATCCGTATGTCTTCTGATAGGAATATGGTTGGGGACAGACAAGGATCTTAATAAAAAATATGAAGAAAGAGACCGTCAGATGATTGTCGAATATGCCGAATTTGTCAGCAAATTGCAGATACTGTTAAGTTCCGGCAAAACAATAAGAAAGGCTTTTGAACATATTTATGAAGAATATAAGAACGCAAGAGCAAAAGGAGGTGAAAAAAAATATGTGTATGAAGAACTTGGGTTATGTATTAAACATCTGGGGGACGGGATGAAAGAAGAAGACTGTTATGAGTATTTTGGCAAAAGGTGCAATCTTCTCTGCTACAAAAAGCTTATGTCAATACTTATACAGAACCTTAGAAAAGGAACAGACGGATTACTGGAAGCAATGGATGATGAGGTTCACGCAGCTTTTGAAGAGCGTAAGGCATTTGCAAGAAGACTTGGCGAAGAAGCACAGACCAAGCTTATCTTTCCAATGATGCTTATGCTCGGAGTTGTAATGATCATCATTATGATCCCGGCATATCTGTCATTTGGAGTCATGTAAATAAGGAGGAAGTAAATATGTACAGAAAAAGATCATTTAAGAATTTTCTGATAAGTGAAGACGGAATGGGTACCGTCGAAATCATACTTATTATAGTTGTACTCATATCTTTGGTAATAATTTTCAAATCTCAATTAACTTCTTTGGTTAATACTATCTTTCAAAAGATAACCAGCACCGCAAACAGCATATGATATATCTTACGGAATATGGCATATAAAAGGGAAAAAATAAAGGGTTATATAACTGTATATCTCGCTCTTACATTGGGAATTCTCATTTCATTCATTACTACAATGCTTGTAGGGGCGAGAATACAGACAACAAGATTTCAGACCGAATGTGTTATGGACATAGGCCTTAACAGTATATTTGCAGAATATCACAGGGAAATGCTTGACCAATACGGACTTCTGTTCATTGACAGTTCTTACGGAAAAAATGTATCAGTTTCAAGCGCAAAGGAAGCAATTAAAAGTCATCTGCTGTATTATATGAATCTCAACTTGGACAGTAATAAGAACTCTTTAATAAATAAGGACATTACTGCTGCACATGCGGATAATGCCATACTTAAAGATATTGCTTTCGCATCTGATATAAAAGGTGAGGTTCTGCGTTACCAAATTGATCGCTATATGAAAGTAAAATACGGAATGAACTATCTTCCGAGCGAAAAATATAATTCCGACAATCTGGATAATATGCTGGCTGAATATGACGGATATCATCACAGAAGAGGTGCTGAAAAAGACAGAGTTGACAGTCTGATCGATGAATATAACAGTACTCTTCCCGAAGACGAAGAACCATACAGTATAAGCAATCCGGCTGATTCTGTAGAAGACATATCCGGAAGTAATGTTCTCTATTATGCCCTGGGTGATAAAAATGATGATTTTCGTATTGTTGATGAGAACGACTTCATAAGTCACAGGGCTTATATAAACGGATCCGGCCTTATGGCCTACCAGGAAAAACCTGACGGATTGGCTCATAAATTCCTGTTGATTGATTATATATATGACAAATGCGGCTATTACGGCAAGCTAAAGCCAAATTCTTCTTTATCATATGAGATTGAATACATCATCGAAGGAAAAGGTTCTGATATGGAGAATATGGAACGAATTGCTGAAAAAATATTTAAAATCAGATATGCCCTCAATATGTCATATCTTTTATCAAGCAGTTCAAAACAATCTGAAGCAGAGGCTTTGGCTATAGCCGCCACATCAGCAATAGGACTTCCTGAACTCACTGAAGCGGTAAAGTATACTATTCTCTTTGCATGGGGATATGCAGAAAGTGCCAAGGATCTTCGCATATTATACGACGGACATGGCCTGACCGCTACAAAAAATGATTCTTCATGGAATACCCCTTTAGAGCAAATGATAGATTTCAAGGCACATCTTAACGAGTACTCCAATCCCGGGGGAGAAATGGATTATAAAGCCTTCCTAAATCTTTTTCTGGCTTCATGTGATACAGAAAGAATCACCATGCATCTTATGGATATTATGGAAATGGATATCAGAAGAACTCCGGGAAACTCAGCATTTATGATGGACAGGCAGGTTTATCAGCTTACAGCGGATGTCAATGTATCAAGCGGATACGGGTATGACTGCAGTATTAAGAGGTTTTATTCATATGAATGATAGGAGAGATAATAGTGTCTTCTTGTAATAATATACACACATCTTTATTTCTAAAAAATGTTTCCCATAAGGCTAATCCTGCCTTAGACTCCCACAAAAATATAATCGACAACAATAATTACAAGAAGACATCATTATCTCCCTTATCTTCCGGCTTTGGAGCAGGTATGACGGTTGAAGCATCTTTGGCCGTTCCATTATTCTTATTTTTCATAGCCAATATCCTGTCTTTGTTTCTGATGTACGAGCGCTTTTCAAAGAATCTGTCACAGATACATCAAACCGGTAAAAACCTTGCTATGTTGGCTCACTCTGCTGATATGGGTGGCGACCTTGTTTACCTTACAAAAGAACAGTCGATTTCTCCGTTTGTAAAAGAGATTGCATTTAAGGGCGGAGCCACAGCCGCAACAGTCTATATAAGAAAATGGACCGGATATGATGTTATGTCAACTGATGTTGGCCGAGAAGAAGAAGAATACGTATATATAACAGAATCCGGCGTGGTATATCACAGATCCAGAAATTGCAGTCATTTAAAAGTAAGCATAAGCGTTGTCAATTACACGGAAGTCAGTCAAACCAGAAATTATTACGGACAAAAGTATAAACCCTGCGAAAAATGCGCAAACGGAAAAAGCACAGGATTGATATTCATTACCGATAAAGGAGACAAATATCATAACAGCGCCTCATGCAGCGGATTAAAAAGAACAATACAAACCGTACCTTTATCAAAGGTTGGTGCCCGCGGACCCTGCAGTCTGTGCGGAGGAGAATAATGAAACTGTTTTTACTTATAGTTCTTTTAATCATTGATTCTATATATGACATTAAAACTTTGCATATCCCTCTTAAAATGATTTTGTTGCATTCGGTTTTATCTGCATCGGTTGTTGTTATCACATTATTGAGCAATATGAAAAAAATTAGTTTTTCATCCCCTTTCTTACCTGCTTTCTTATTGTTTATTATGTTTTTTGCATATCTGATAAAAAAGAAAGCTCTCGGGGAAGGAGATCTGATTCTGCTAATCCTTATGATACCTGTTTTGGGTGCATACGGTTTTCTTTTAACTCTTTCGTTATCTTTTTTTCTTTCCGGAATGGTATCAGGAATTCTATTGATTACAAAAAGGAAAATCGGAAAAAGCAGAATACCCTTTGTTCCGTTTCTGGCATCCGGAACGATACTGTACAGTTTCATCATCCATCTCGGAGGTGTCGTAATATGAAAATGATTACAAATAGGAAATCTTCTTACAGTGGTTATATGACGGTTGAAGCATCATTCATAATCCCTTTGGTCTTTATTTGCTTTATCATTTCAATATTATTTACGTTTTTCCTATACAATCATCTGATAGTTTATCAAAGCTGCTATATTTCAGCGCTAAGAGGAAGCCAGATGAAGAATGTAACGGACAGCGCAATAGAACAATATGTAGAAGAAAACCTGGAAAATCTGCTTAATGAACAGGTTTATCAACACGGACTTAAACAAGATGTCTCTGTTGGTACATTAAGCATCGCTACAAATGCGTCGACGAATATTTCCAATCCCCTATACAGATTTAATCTGTATAAAGAAAAGGAAATGGAGGGAATCAGAGAAGTGACGGTTAATCGTACGGATCCCGTCGGATATATCAGAAATATGTCCAGATTTTGACAAGGAGAACAATGACTTATGAAAATAATTCAGGAACTCGGAAAAAGCTATGTGGTTGCAAACTCGGAAAAAAAAACAACCGAATATTATATGATAAGGATGCTTTCAGATAATAAGATTGATGGCATCCCGTTATGTAAAATAATTGAATCTTCAAGTGAATTCAATTTAAGATTCGATGTCAGTAATATGAAGAGTTTAAAGCGTGAATATGAGGACAAAATCCTTCATTTTGAGGATCTTAAAAGAATTATATACGGAATTAATACCATTCTTTCCACCGGAATGGAATTCCTTTTGGATGAGCAACAGTATGTCTTTGATCCGAATTATATATTCATAGATATGCTGGATGACCGCATAAATATGATATATATTCCCGAAACGAATATTCACGTATCTCGTGAAGATACCTATCATTTATTGGCAGATTTCTTTTTGGATAAAACGGATCATAAAGAAGAGAAGGCTGTAAGTATTGCATATCAATTTTACAGAATGTCAAAAGAAACTCTCTTTTCTCTATCCGATTTCTGTACTCTGATAGATAGAGAGGAATGTAAAAAAACAAGCCGTGCTTCATACGAATCTTCTTTTGCCTCTTTAGATATAACAAACAACGGATACGAATCGGAAACAGAACAAAACAAATATATTGAAGAAAATGAATTATTTGTATCCGCAAAAGAAAAGAATTCGGAATCCGTAAATTATGTTAAAACATCTGTTATTTCCGGAATTGTAATGATTCTTTCAATATTGCTTTATATTCTTATAGGCAGAAAGAGTATATACCACATACAATTTCTTTCAGCTGCTGTTATTATTTGCATCATATCATCATTCTTCGTGATAAAATCGATAGTAAATATTTTATCCCGTAAAAAAGAAATTGAACTGGAAAAGGATATGTCGGGTAAAAAAGTTACCGTCAATGAATATTGGAGTGATGACCAGGAAACAGAATTCTTTGATGATTCAACAGAGGTCTTTGATGCAAAAGAAAGTAAAACCCTTTCTCTTTCATGGATCGAGAACGGAGAAGAAAAAAGCGAAACTATATATGGAACTTCTGTTGTTTTAGGAAAAAAATTCGATGAAGTCGATGTATGTATATCCGATCCGACAGTCAGCAGAAAACATGCCAAAGTAACCGTTAAGGGAAGCAACATATTCCTGCAGGATCTCGGCAGCACAAACGGAACTTACATAGAAGGTATCAAACTCTCTCCCGGTGAAGATAAGAAAATACTGAACAATCAGGATTTCTTTCTCGGAAAAGTGCAGGCTAAAGTAGTGTAGAATATGCGAGATATCCTGACAATTATTCTCTGAATCATCTCACAGACGTGATATAATAAACCTCGGTAATTGTTACCGGGGTTTTTTGAAAGTAAGACATGGGCAGATATACGGTTGATGATCATGAATTTAATACAAAGGCTGATTATGATGCCGCGCTTAGGGACAAAACAAAGATAGAGTCCCTTAATAAGCAGGGCAGAAATACCTATGATATTGCCAAAAACTACAAAGAGCAGATAAAAAGAGCACATATTTCTTTTGAGACCGAGATCGGACGAGAGTTTTTGGATCTGCTTGATGAGCAGACTTTTACCGGATCTAAGCTTCCCGAAAAAGGAAAGAGCAAAACCGGGAAGGCACCCAAGAATAACTACAGGATTTCTCGCACCGGTAAAAGAATAAAAAGACTAACCCTGATTCCTCTATACATTCTTCTTATTCTTACAACAACGGTTCTTTCTCTGTGGATATACCGGGAATACGAATCCGATAAGGAACTTGAGAAAATAAAAAAGCAGGCTGCAGAAGAAGCAGCGGCAGAGACTCAGCCCGAATTGCCGGAACCCGTTGAAAAAATAGCTGTTCCTACGCCTACCCCCATACCTGTGATAATGCCGCAGTATAAAGAATTGCATGATAAAAATCCGGATATGGTCGGATGGCTTACCATACCCGATACCAAAATTGATTATCCTGTCATGTATAAAGAGGATGATAACGATTATTATCTGTCACATAATTTTGATGGTGAGGATGACGTTACCGGATTGCTTGTGCTTGATAAAAGATGTGACCCTGAGGGTAACGGAATCAATTGTCTGATCCATGGTCATAATATGAAATCCGGTGCGATGTTCGGCTCGTTGAAAAAATACGCCGATGCCGAATACTGTAAAGAGCATCCGTCAATAATCTTCAATACTCTTTATGAAGAGCGTACTTACGATATAATCGCCGTTTTTCGTTCAAGAGTATATGATGAGAATACAACGGATTTCGAATTTTATGATTATATTCAAATAGATGATGAGGCAGCATTTGATGAATATGTATCCGGTGCCTGTGAGCAATCTATATATGATACGGGCTTTGAGGCCGTATGGGGAGATAAACTCATAACCCTCTCTACCTGCGAATATACCAGAGCCAACGGAAGACTTGTAATCGTCGGCCGATATCATAAAGAATAGCCGTATGCTGTTCTTTACTCCTGCATAATATATCTATATAATAAGAAAAATGGCCATTTATTCAAAGAACGGAAGAACTCTATACGGAAAAAGCATAGTATGTCGAATCATTTCTCTGACTGTTTCGGCCTGTCTTGCTCTGTGCCCTCTTTATGTACACGCTGCGGATGCAAATGCGAATTACACTGCTTTAGCCGAAGAGCGCAAGGAACTTCCGATACAAACCGATTCATATAAAGACTGGCCGGCCGGACCCAAGATCGGAGCAGAAGCTGCAATCCTTATGGAGGTCAATACCGGTACAATCCTTTATGCCAAAAATATAGACGAAAAGCTTTATCCCGCATCAATAACCAAGATGCTGACGGCTTTAATAGCAATTGAAAAGTGTGATATGGACGAGCCGGTGACTTTTTCACAGGCAGCAATTGACAGTATCAACTGGAGAGAAGATGCCAATATCGGTATCAATCCCGGTAATACTATCACAATGGAACAGTGTCTTTACGGATTATTGGTCGGTTCCGCCAATGAAGTTGCATATGCCATTGCCGAACATATAAGCGGCGACGGTAACATTGCCGGCTTTGCGGAGCTTATGAATGAAAAAGCCAAAGAACTGGGCTGTAAGAATTCTCACTTTGTTACCCCCAACGGAATTCATAATGAAGACCATTATACATCCGCATATGATATGGCTCTGATAGCACAGGCCTTTTATTCCGATGAGCTTTTGACAAAAATGGCTTCAACCACTTCATATCATATTCCCCAGACCGAGACACAGCCCAGGTCAGATATGACGGTATATGCCAAGAGCAAATTACATAAGGGCAAGGAATATGCGTATGACCATCTTATCGGAACCAAAACGGGATATACCGATGTAGCCAGACAGACTCTGGTAAGTTGTGCAGAATACAACGGTCTTAAAACAGTATGTGTAATTCTTAAAGAAGAAACTCCCGCACAGTTCACCGATACGATAGAACTCTTTGAATACGGTTTTAACAATTTCCAGGCCGTGAATATTGCAGATAACGATAAGACATATGTTATTCAAAGTCTGAATTTCTTCTCAACCGGGTCGGATGTATTCGGAAGCAGTAAAGCAATACTGCAGATGAACCGCTCAGACTATGTTGTGTTACCGATAGATGCCGATTTTTCCGATACCACATCATCAATTGCCTATGATGACCTTAAAGAAGATGTGATTGCCAGAGTTGATTACTTCTATAATGATGTGTATGTGGGAAGCGGTAATGTTGAAGCGGCAACTGAAGAGCAGCCTATCTTCGATTTCGGAAGCAAGACCGAAATTACCGAAGAAGTCGGAGATGAGGAAAATATCAAAATAATCGATCTGCGATATATCTTACAGATAGTCGTCGCAATCTCTCTGGGATTAATCCTTCTTTTCGGTCTCAGATCTCTTATCATGAGCAAATTCAAAAAAAGAAGAGGTCGTATACGTAAGTATAAGACCTCCGGTACCAAAAATCTTGATTGGAAAGGGTTCCTTAAATAGACCCTTTATGCCTGCTTTTCTTTGTTTAATTTTTTTTGCAGGGCTATTTCATCGCGTTTTTCCAAAAGCTTTTTATAATCTTCTTTGTTGATATACTTATCCGTCTTAACGGCATATACTCCGCCACCTTCTGCTTTGCGGACTCTGATCTTGCTCTTCATAAGACCGTGTCTGAAACATCCGCTGACTGCATAGTAATGCTTGCCGTTAGGAGTATACCAGGGCAATTTCTTTTTAATTGGACGACCGCACTTATAACATACAGTCTGAGTCACATCTTTGCAGTTCATCAGTTCTTTGCGATTCGCAAACAGACGCGAGATATACTTATCATAAGAACTGAATACTATATGAACCTCATGCTCCTTATCCTTCGGAACATTGAATGTGTCAAAAGAATACTTCTCTAAGACATCCGGATCCTCTATCTTATCGAAAATCTTGGCCGTATAGTAAGCGTCGGAAAAAGCTCTGTGAAAAGGAATGTCCTTATGGATATTCATCATATCTATAGCATCTTCCAATGCCTTACGACTTTTGCCGTCTTCGTATGCAAGACTGAATAACTTCTGGATATCATAGAATTTGATAGGACCATCGGATAACGGCTCCATATCGTAATAGGCCATATTACGCTGAAGTTCCAAAAGATCCAAAGCACCCCAGGTACAGAATACCGGGTCTTCTCCGCACCATTCCAAAAACTCTTTCATGACTACGGGGAAAGTATCACCCTTTTGAAGCTCTTCCATCTGAAGATGAACCAGGCGACTTGTGATAAAGTGCATTTCATGATACACCTGCGGTTTTATGATCTTGGAGAATTCACCGACCATATCTCTGGCAGAATTAAGCTTAACCGCACCTATCTCGACAATCTCAAAAGGCATCTTGTCGTTTCTGTCAGATTCTCCGTGTGAAGACTGATTCCATTCCAAATCAAAAATTATGTAGTCCATTTCACAATTCTATCATAGCTGAGTATATGTTAACAATAGGTATATATTAAGTGCTTTTAGCACTCTTTGTCATTCTCTGACTTATTGATTTTCTTTACGGTTGGTATTGATGTAACCAGTTCGATCGCTCCGAATAAAAGCAGAATGATTGCTCCGAGAATTCTGTATACATCGCCGTCTCCTGTTTTGGGCATATCCTTGGCATTACCGCCATAGCGGGCACTTACCTGTGATACCGGTACCGCCTTATAAGAAGAACCGGATGATGAACTGCTGCTTGATGATGAACTTCCCGATGAACCGCTCTTTGACGAACTGCCGCCTGCTGCTGCAGTGGCTTTCGCAGCCGCCGTAGCCGCTGCTTCCGTTGTGGCAGGAGTAGGAGTTGCGGTCGGTGTTACCATAGCCGTCGTCTCCGTATAAGGTATATACAACAGACCGAATTCGGAGAAATGAGTAGTTGTAAACTGTGTACAGTTGGTATTGCTCTTAATTACTAAGGATGAACTGAGATTCTCCAGTACGTTGGATGATCTGACAGCTACAACCTTAAGTCTGCCTTTGGTTAGATCCATGGAATCCGGAACCGGAAGTGTAATTGTACAGCTTCCGAAATTCTTATACGCATTGCCGTAGTTATCTACCAAATAGATATCATAAGGAACAAGGATCATGCCCTCTTCCATATCTATCAGATTTTTTAAACCTGTTCCCGCTGAATCCTCAATTATCAATCGAAGATTGCCGACTAAATTACTTACGGTACCCGCAACCTGATTATTACCTGTTTTTGAAGATCTGTTATCTTCTATGGTTAAAAATCCCTGGCCGGTTGCCTGTGTTGGAGCCGGTGTAGGAGTCGGTGTCGGTGTAACTGTCGGGGTCGCGCTGGGTGAGGCTGTTGCCGTCGGGGTCGCGCTGGTTGAGGCCGTTGCCGTCGGGGTCGCGCTGGGTGAAGCCGACGCTGTGATCAGTGCCGAAGGTGTTACAGTCGGAACGGCATTAACTTTAACCAAAGTAATACTTTCGGTTAATCCGCTGGGAATTGTAGTATACTCTACCCTTGATCCGCCGGATTCTTCGTATGTTCCGTCAGATAAAAGATGATAATATGTGTCCGGAAGAGTAATCTCTTTTGCTGTAGTTTTGGGCGTACGGATTACATTCAGATTAGTACATCCATCAAACATCTGATCAGTATTCAATCCACTCGGTATTACAAAATTGCTTATATCCAAGTATTCCAGGCTACTGCAGCCATAAAACATTTTCTCAGTTCCGTTATTGTATGAAACAGTTGATAATGCAGTGGTCACAAAATTACTTAAGTCCAGCGACTTAATATTACTGCACTCCTTAAACATACAACCCATATCTTCTACTGCTGAAGTATCAAAATTACTGAGATCCAATTCCTGTACCTGCGGCAATCCATAGAACATTCCATGCATTGATATTACATTTGACGTGTCAAGCCTGCTTATAAATTCACTGTCTATTGAAGCAAGATTCTCACATGCCTTGGGATTAATCTCATTGCTGCAAATAAAAAATGTGCTTTGGGGATTTGCATAAAGAACATCTGCCGGGGAATAAATATATAATTTGCTGTAATCATCTGAAGGCTTTATATATATCAGATTGGTCTGACCATCTGCTGATACAACTCTTTCTGATCCGTCTGCCAGAACGTTCCATTCAATAGCCGTAAGGTCATCCGTATGATTCTCACCGCCAGAAACAAACGCGGATCTGATTAAACTTCCTACGCTTTCTGCGAAAACCGATGTATCTGTATTTCTTGCATATCCGAACTGAGGCAGCATTATAAGCAACAGTGCGAGCACTATCGCCGATACACCCAGTATTCTTTTGCGCGTATTATATTTTCTGTTTACTTCTTTACTACGTCGCATATATAAAATGCCCTTCATAAGTGCACATTCTTCTTAATTATACCATATCTGAGTCC
>JAEEGJ010016093.1_pt1 | contig 17274 bp, 19 predicted proteins | sample 8958761 | NCBI WGS metagenome assembly JAEEGJ01 (sample SAMN16246546, study PRJNA631951) | gut metagenome | biome: gut microbiome; feature: rumen; material: RS-attached | host: Bos | place: Iran: Karaj | collected 2018-10 | reverse complement strand
AATTCAGTTACCCTCCGCGGCATCATCGGAAATGCCCGCATCCAGACCATCGGCGACACCGAGATGGCTCGCTTCTCCGTGGCCACCGACCATGCCTTCAAGAACCGCAGCGGCGAAGCGGTCATCGAGACCACCTGGCACCAGGTCACCGCCTTCAAGAGCGACAAGATGCCCGATTTCTCCACCCTTGTCAGGGGTGCAGGCGTCGAGGTCAAGGGCCGCCTCCGCAACAACCGCTACACCGACTCCAACGGTGTGGAAAGGAGCGTCACAGAGATCCTCGCATCTCAGGTCAGCGTCATCGGCGGGACGCTTCAGTAGCCGTCGGGGAGACGGGTTCTCCGCTCCTGCTTGCTTTTCTGCGCCGCCCCGGACAACCTCCGGGGCGGATCTTTACAGTTACATCTGTTCCTGATCCAGAATCAGTCCATACACTCGCTGCAGAGAGGAAACTACAAAGGCCATCCGTGCGGAATCCAGCTCGCCGGATTTCCTCATGTAAGTTTTCTTGTTCAGCTCAATCATCATGGATGGATATGCAAACGGCATTGCGGGTGATATGGAATTCGAGTATGGATGATTGAGTCCGGTCTTGAAACCAAAGCTTTCGAATACGGCCTTCGTCTGAAACAGTATTTCATCCTTTGGCCGGCTCCAGTCTTCATTAAAACCGATGCAAACATCAACATCCGACAAATCTGACGGAAAAGAATGGCAGTCAAGCAGGAATGCGGATGGATGAAGGTTGCATCGGAGCCTTTCCATAAACGTCCTGTAGAACTCCTCTCGAAGTCTCTTTCTTTCGACTTCTTCGATATATCGATGACATTCATCAAAGTCTGTATAGATAATACCTTGTCCAATTGATTCAAGCGGGTCATTCTCCAGCCTCTCAACGTCGCAGAAGAAACGTGAGAATGGGAACGAAACCGGGATAATCCGGCTATCAGAGATGGCCGCCTGGCAGAAGATCCAGTCCGTGTACCAATCCGTCCAGCGGGCGATATGCTCTTCTATCCCTTGGCTCCAGCGCCCGAATCCCATAGGGAATACGGGGCTGGAGTGGGGGATATGAAGCACTATTCGTTCAACCCGTGCCATTGGTAGCAGGTTATACGCCCCGTATTGGTGTCCTCGATCATCACGCCCCCAAAGGGATCCCGCTGAAAAACGAAGCCATCGCTTTCGCTTTTCTCTATCTTCCGATCAATACGCGGGAGAACGAGATCCTCCTCGGGAACAGCGAGGCTACGCAGCAGATCCTTGAGATCAACCGGTTTGAAATCCGGATTCGATTCTTTCAAGGCTTTGTAACGCTCAAGATCTTCCGCTTGTATTGCCTTAAGGGTCCTGCTTCTGTCATGCCAGCCGCGGCGCTCTGTCCATGCGTTCCATCCGCATATCGGGCAGGCCATAGCTTGGGACACCCTTCCAGACAGCGGAGACCCGCTATATGTGTAAGCGAAGGCCTGGTGACCATCTGGGCACTCGTTGCTGAACAGATCCGGATGCAGAAGCGAGTTCCTGACAATCGTTCCAAGGAAGTAGGGAGGATTTGCAATCCTGGCGATAAAACCGGTCGAGACATAGGCCATATCAAGCCTGAGCTCAATAAAGAAGAACTCATCCTTCCCCTTCCAGTCGTCATAATGGGCAATTAGGGTGGATGCATGGCGGAAATACAACTTCGTGATGGAAGTCATGAATTCCAACCTTTCTCGGCAGTCTTCTGCCGTAGGAGATAAAACCTGTGACATGATACAGAGTTGTTTTTGATTGAACATCCGCATCGTTTTGCCACCGTGGCATCTGGCTTGCTCGGTTGGCGCCCCTCTAGGGGGACTCTTGATGCTTTCGGATGCAAATATAAGGATTTATTGGATAGTCCGCCTATAATGGCGAAAGAATTACTGATAAATCACTCTATTCCGCTAATTGCATGCATGGCCGGGGGATTGGCGTATATTCTTCCTGCAAATCTAAACTCGCCATCCGTTGAGTCAAGCCGCACCTATGAATAGGGGAGACGGACAATCTTCCTCCTGAGCAGGAGAGTATTCTCCGACTCCGGCTTGCCCCACCTGAAAGGGCTCGTTTCACGAAAGCAGAAAAATATATGCATCCCCGGGTCCGGAAGGTCCGGAACAAAGGGAAAAGAAATGAGTTCGTGATTATGGAAGATACATTGACTCTCGTCCTGATCATCGTCCTCTGCCTGCTTTTGAAGCCGTTCATCGCCGCCATCCTGCGCGGCCTGGGCAGCTCGGAGCATCACAGAGACCGGTAGGGTGCAGACGGTGTGATAGGACTGGCATATAGTTGAATAGTTGGCTACGGCATTTTGACGCGGCCGGCTTTGTCATACCACAAACAAACAATTATTTTGAGAATGATATACTGGTTTACACTAAATGAAAGAAACGCAGCCTAATTGACTGCGCTTCTTTATGGTAAAAAAGAATTTCTCGTTTATTATTCTTATCTTGTGAATTACAAAAACAAAGCTATATGAAACTTAGCGAAATTAAAAAAGAACTTGGTAATAAAGGTAAACTTGTTTGGATTGAAACGGACAACGGAGCTGATGGTTTTTCTTTAGTGTATCACCCGCATGAAGAGGTGAAATACGGATATGATCCTGCATGTATGTATGCTTTTGAAAAGTTCATCAATTGTGATGACTTCAATTCCATAGCATTGAACGCTATAAAGAGGGCTTTTGGCGTTACCAAGGTTTTCGCTTTTCAGGATGTGGGATACGGCACTGATTCTTTGGACAAGACGAAGTTTGTAAAACTCGGTGAGAACCGTACGCATGAGTTCTACGACTCCGATTGTTCTTTCTTGGTTCTGACTGACGGAAAAAACGATGTTGTCGGAAACGAGTATGACGGCGTTGCCTTTGTTTGATAAGTCAAAACCGTTTTTCCGGACGGTTTATTTTATGGATAACTGGATTATAGTTACCTGATACGAAGAATCCAGCTAAACTATACCCATTCAAAGTTTTCCTTCCCGGCGCCGATCTCGAAGTGGTATTTGACGATGCCGAGATCCATCTTAGTATAACCGATCATAGAGAAAGATGGTTTGGCTGACACCTTCGGGAGTTTGCTGAAGTCTTTGTGCCCAAGGTATTCGATAAAGAACTTCTGCTGGTTGACGGCCGTCGGTGCCAGTATGGCAGCGTCGACACCCTTCCTGAACCACTTCGGCGTAACGTCGCTGGCATTGCTGACCTCCCTGGCTTGTTTTGTCTTATGACCGGATCCCTGGGTCTGTCCGATTCCAAGCGCTATGTAACACCCGATCTTCTCCCCGTCCTCCAGCTCATATGTCCCGGGAATCTTGCTATAGCTTAGTCCTGCCCAACAGGTATTCAGACCGAGTGTCTGGGCCAGCAGGACCAGCTGCTCGCCGTAGTAACCGATTCTCTCGTCAAGGTCATCGGTTTTCTTTCCGGCCATGACGAAATAGTTCTTCACACCGGAGAAAGAACCATAGGCCATGATACCGCTGAATGCCTTGGGCTCTTCCGTAACCAGCTGAATATGCAACCCGGCCTCTTTGTTGATCTCCCAAACTCTGTTTCTGAGAACCGCGAGTGTCCCTTCGGGTATAGGCTCGTCCGTGTATTTCCTGACGGAATGACGCTCCTTTATTGCTTCGAGTAATGTCATTTGTCGCTGTTCTTATTTAGTCTTCATAGTTTTCGTAGAATGCCTTTTGATAGGCCCTTGATGCCGGCCGCGGTTGAGTTGAACACCGTTCCTGTTCAGAACACGGAAAACACTTGTTCGGCTCTTGTAACCGCTAACCTTCCAGATGTCATCAATCGAATGGCCGGAATTGTACATGTTGACGACAATCTTCTCTTTCTTCAGTCTTGCCGCTTCCTTCTCTGTCTTAGGCTTCATATCTTTGCGGCGTTGGAGAATGCGGGCTTCGGAGCGGCGGATTGCAGTGGTCTCGGACGAGAACCGGCCAATGACATCCAGTACTTCACTGACAGTCGTGTTGGGGAACAAATTGCACTTGGAGTCAATCTCGTCATGGATACTTACGATTCGGATACCGTAATCCCTACAGAATCCCAGGAAGACGCCCAGTTCGCGGATGCCGCGAAGGGCATTGCTGAGCCTGCTGACGACGACCGTATCGCCTCGCTTGAGGTGTGCCAGCATCTTCCGCCATTCCGGCCGTAGCTTCTCATGGATGCCTTCTTCCTCTATGACTGTCCCGCACCCGAACTTCGTCATCCAGGCGTGGTCTTCGTCCCGGGTGACGAGATTTCTCGAAAGGAACAGATATCCGAACTTTGCCATGTTTTCTGCGTTTTCTGACACTAATATACGAAGAATTATTCACACTTCAAATGGTACTGTGAAAGAAACCCTTTGCTATACCGGCCCTAAGGCCGGACACATTGTTCAATCGGACAACAAGAAGGTACTCCCTTGTTGACACATAGAAGAAACGATGCCACCTCCACTTTGGACATTAGGCAGAAAATGAGTATCTTGTATTTGACACAAGTAGCTAAGAATCAATGTGTTCTCTTGGTAAACTTGTTTAAACAGGACTAAACTTGATAAAAGTGCATGAAAGGCATTGTTGCAGATCTCAGAGGTCAAGAAGAGCTTGGCTGGCGGAAAGACCGGAGAAGAAAGGAAGAACTTCTCCATGACTTATCGTCGGATTATTCGAATCGTTCCGGATTGGAATCAGAGTACCATTTTTTCAACTAAAAGTATACTCACTTAAAAAACTATGAATCATCATCAGATTGACATGTTTCGGGCGTTCGGTCCGACGCTGCTGCCTCGGCTGATCGATGCGGATCACCTGGAAGGCATGGAAGATTACGGCGACTACGCCATCCTGACCTATACCTTGGCAAAACCGCTTCCGATTAAGGAAGTGCTTGACGATATGGAGGACAATATGGACTTGAACGTCCTCTACCATATCGAGACGTTCAGTGCCACCAAGCGCGGGGAACACTGCTGCGCCTATTCGGTCCCGACGTCCGGTCGGATGTACAAGCTTAATGCGCAGACCGGCTCCGACAGGATGCTGGATACCCTCTATGTCTATATTTTCGATTCCCTCGAAGTTATGCTCGAAGCCTTGAAGGCGGATCTTGCCCAGCATCTAAGCAGGGGCATTGTCATCAGCAAGATGGAGATGTCCCGGCTAGTCGCCGATTTCATGTAGTGCCGGTTATGGACGAGAAGCTTTACCAAAAGTTGGTGGAAGTGATTCGTAAGTATTCCTTCCAGATTGTCGTGGCGGATGCAGACAGCTACCGCGAGTTCACGAGTATGAATGGGGAGGCGGGGGATACTGTGATGGTGCGCTGTCTGGCACTCCAGACAAGCTATACCTATGGCAAATACCCCCGTGGACACAGGTGGTACATACCGATCTGTGACCTTCACCGGGCTATTCGGGAGAGGTCCGAAAACGACACTGATTTCATGTGGCGCGTCAGGCGGTGTGACTTGAACCGGTACGATGTCGAGAGGATCGTGGCGGACGCCTCCCATGATATCATCCATCTCCATATGTATTGATACTTGTCTGCCACGATTTCTCCAAATACGCAGAAGACATGACTATCTTCTTTAGAACCATACAGCTGGCCGTTCCGGTAATCCTGCTCGTCGCCCCCTTCTTTTTCTACAGGCGGAAGTCTGCGAGTGCCCTGGGATTCTATGTGTCGATGGCAATAGAACCGAAGCGCCGGAAGACTTACTTGCTGATGCTTGCCATAAGCGTACTCTTATTCAACTATACCTTCTTCTCACTAGACGGCGCCAGTCTGTGGCTGCTTCCGGGAGTTATCCTTGGATTCGTATTGCTCCGGAACAGGTTCACTGATGCCATGCTTCACTGGCTATGTGAGGACCGGGTGATTCAGGGCATTTCCTTCGGTGGTGTGCTCCTGTCGCTCGTGGTCCCCGAACTCTATTCGTTGAGCGCATCGATGGCGATGGTGTTTACAGCCGCCATGTTCTATCCGTCTCGGGAAATTATCCATTATGCGGAGTTCCCCAGGTCATATCTTGAAATCCATCTGTCCAACGACGATATCGTCGACCTTTATTATTCAACCCGCCGTGCCGGTTTCAAGCGGCATTGCACGACCCATGAATGTCGGGAAGGACACGGCAAAACCAACAACTCAAATGACAGTCAAAATGAAAAGAATCAAACAGACCAGACCGGCACTTGAGTGTCCGGACTATATCCATGTTCTGCCGAAGAAACTGGCAGACACCCTTCATCAGAAGACCGGCGAACGGTACACCAAGTTCGAGGCCTTCCGCTACCTGATGCAGCGCCAGGCTGTCGAGGATCCGGACAAGTCCGAGAACCACGACGGCTCGTTCGAGGTGACCATTACCGAGCTCTCCGTTGACTGGGGCTGGCACCGGCATACGGTGACCGCCTTCCTGCAGAAGCTCGTACGCCTCGGATACCTGACCGTGGAGAAGACCTCGTCCAGCTTCAGACTCCGTCTTTCCGAACTCTTCGTTAAAGACCGCAGGAACGCATAATGCTTCCTGGCTCGCCGGGTGGTCCAGCCGAGGCGTAGAAGCCTGGAAACGGGCCGGAAACGGCCCTTCCCGGACGATTTCTGAATCTCTCCCGGAGATTCGTTGACATTCGGTTTTTTGGCAGCGGGCTTGCCCGTTCTGCCACGAACAAAGGGAGGGGGTAACTCAATACCCACTTGACCCGAGGTCAAATGGAGGAGTGCCGACAACGCAGCAAGCTGGGCACGGGTAGAAAAGGGATGATAAAACCCAGGAGAATAGCGAAATGGGTGCACAGAAACAGGTGGTGCACTTCCAGGTGAAGAAAGGCTTCTCGAAGGCGCAGAGCAACGAGCAACAGCGCCGGTGGACCGAGAAGGCCTGGAAGAAAGCGAACGAGAACGGCCGTATCGACCGGACCCGGACAGCCCTGAACTTTGAGGTGGTCAGGGGAGGGAAGGTGCAGGCCGTCGACCAGAGCAAGTCCATCCCTGAGATATTCCAGGAGAATATCCGGGGACGGGGAATCAAGGACCCCAACGAGAAGTGCCCGCATGACCCGAAATACAGGACCGTCGTGGACTTCATCATCAGCGGATCGCACGATACACTCTGCCGGATGGCTTTCGGCAGCCAGGAGATTGACTATGAGAAAAATGCCGACAACAGCCGTGTCGAGAGACGCCCTGAGATTGAACAGTGGGCGAGAGAAATGTATGACGTTCTTGCCGACAGGTTCGGCGAGGAGAATATCCTGTCCTTTATCGTCCATCTGGATGAACGGAGTCCGCATATCCATGCCGATATCATACCGGTAAAGGATGGCAGGATCTCTTTCAAGGAGGTCTTCTGCGGATGCGACAAGTATGAATACGGACAGCGGACGAGAGCCCTTCACGACGCTTTTGCGGAGGTCAACGGGAAATGGGGGCTTCAGCGAGGGGACAGTGTCAACGAGACTCATCGAAAGCATTTGAGCACAGAGGACTACCGACGTGAATTGTCCAGCCAGTGCAGTACACTCGAAAGGGAAGTGGAGAGCAAGACTGCCAGGCTATCCAGTCTGAAGAGTCAGATCCACATCGCGGAAATTAGGAAGAAGTCTCTGACCACCATGGTCACCAACCTGGAGGCGGCGAGGGAGCGCATCGAAGATGAAATCGATGACATCAGAACATCCCTGTCCGACGACGGGATGGCAATCCTTCAGAGACAGGCACTGATGAAGAAGGAGGTTTCCCTCCAGAAGAAACTGGAGGACATCCTCTGGAAGCTCTCCGACAAACGCGGCAAACTGGTGGCTGCGGAGAAGAAACTGACCGAGTTGAAAGAAGAGCTGTCACGTTCGGAGGAACGTCGTGGCGAACTGGAACAGGAGATCAGGTCTGCCAGTGCCCAGGTGTCGGAAATCACCATGAACAAGGTGGGAACAGAGGCTCTCTGGACCGTGCTCAGTGACTACCAGAAACTGAAGGTCTCGCTGCCCCCGGATACGTTCGAAGGCCTTGACGATTCTCTCCTGCAGGACATGAGCAGACGTGGTATGAAGATCATCACATGCGCGGCACTTCTCTCCATGGAAATGGTGGATCAGGCGACGACCTTTGCCGAGAACTGCGGCGGAGGCGGCGGACATAGCGGGGGAGCCTGGGGGCGGGATCCGGAGGAGGATGACCGGCAGTGGCTGCGGCGTTGCCTGGCACGATCACGGGAGATGCTTGCTCCGACGGGCAGGAAGATCAAACGCTGACCTGCCAACAACATTATTAGAATAACGAAACAAATACAGTAACGATGAAACGAATAGCAATCATTATCAGCATCATCCACATCGGGGTGGTTTCGCTCCTGGCGCAGGACACGACCCACGTTCAGGCGCCGAACAGGATTGCTCATTACCGCACCGATGGTGACTGCGGATGCCACAACCATCCGGTCAACAACTATAGCGGGTTGAACTCGCTGCGTGCCAGACTTGCCAACCCTTCATGGGATGGTAAGCTGGGAACACTGAGCACCGGACTGAAGCTCGAAGATGGCAGAATAAAACCATTGATTGATCCGAGCCGGAAGGAGGATTCGAAGGCGGAGAATCTTCCTGTTGCAACTGGGAAAGAGGTACAGATCGGCCCACCCGTCCATGTCTTCTTCGCTTTGGCTTCGACGCGGTTCACGGATCCTTCTCAGGAGATAAACCTCTATGCGGCCGCAGATCTGGCGAGTGAGCAGAACCTTCATGTTAGGATCATCGGGGCGGCCGATTCGGCAACGGGGGCGGCAGGGAAGAATGCCGAACTTGCTATTGCCCGTGCAGAATATGTCATGGGCTTGTTCAAGGAAAGAGGAGTGCCTGAGGAAATGATAGAAATCCGATCTGAGGGAGGAACAGACAAGTTAAAGCCTGACTCGGCCAACAGGAACTGCAGGATTGAGTTATTCAGCCGTAAATAATCTGAAAACAGAAGACTTGGGGATCCCGGCCATAAGCATCGTAAATACTTCGACTGGACCCCAAGTCATTAATCGCCCGATGAAGCTTTGAATAGAGGAACCATCTTCCTCAGAGATCCAGCAGTTGGGATACCAAACGTTCCCGGTGGTTGATCATCAGTTCGGTAATGCGATAGCTCTCCGTCTCCTCATATTCTAGGTATTGGAGACCAGTGCCGTCGAAACCGATGATGTCTGCATCCGGGAGAGCCAGCAGGATGGGTGAGTGGGTAACGATAATGTACTGGGACCCTTCATTCGCCATTTCGGCGATTCTAGCGAAGAGTGACAGCTGCCGCTGCGGGGATAAGGCCGCCTCCGGTTCATCCATGAGGAAGAGGCCGTTCCTGGTAAAGGTGTTGATGAAATTGAGGAAGCTTTCACCATGCGATTGTTCGTGCAGAGTCTTATTACCGAACATCGGCCCGTTTCCCTTCTCGTACTCGATTGTCTGGGTGGAGAGATTGTAGAAACTCTCGGCACGCAGGAAGAATCCACCTCTCGGCCCGCGTGAAACTCCCTTCGAGAGCGTCAGGGCGTCACACAACTCAGAGTAATCGTCGTGCGTGGAGAAACTGTAGTTCAGGGAACCACCCTCCGGGTTGAATCCGTACGCGATTGCGATTGCCTCTAGAAGGGTGGACTTTCCTGTTCCGTTCTCTCCTACGAAGAATGTGACCGGCTTACGGAACTCGAGTTCCTGAAACAGGCAGATAGCAGGGATCCGTGTCAAGTAGCTATCCTTGTTGACCTTATCCCAGTTGATGCGTATGCGGTCAATGTACATTATTAATCGAAGGGTAAGGATAAGGAGGGTTTGTGCAAACAAGTATCACGAGGATGGTTTATTCTTCTTCCATGGGGATCATATCCAATCATCTAAATCCTCGATGTCATGATATGGGTCGCCGCGTCGAGCGGCGTCTTGCCAGAAAAGCGAGTCGTGACGGTGTTGTTCGCGTTCCAGGGTGCGCTGGTCATGGAGGCGTTCTACATCATCGATTAATTCGGATCCAATGATGCCGAGAATAAGATTTTCCAAGAAAGACATACGTTCGTGATTATTGTTAACGCTGCAATAATATAACGAACTTGTGCTAAATCACTGCACATGGGCCTTTTCTGTTGGAAATAACTTATTCGACATCAGTTATGCCATGCTCGTACCCGGATTGCCGGGCTCTTCTTTCCTCCAGAGGCACATGGCAAAGCGGGGTATTAATACAAGTATAACGCACGTTGTCACCGAATGCAAACGGTTATTCCTAGCTTAAATGGACCCTTGCAAGTCTTGCAGAGATTTCGCTGTCTTGAACCCGGCAGCTACCTTTGCAGTGAAATCCAGGTTTACTCCTGTCGTCCAATGGATAGGACGGTGGTCCACGGAACCATTGATGGGGGTTCGAATCCTCCCGGGAGTACGAAGACGGACGCTTAGCTCAGTTTGGTAGAGCATCGGTCTGATATGCCGAAGGTCACAGGTTCAATCCCTGTAACGTCCACAGAGAATCACGCTGTCGTCTAACTGGCTAGGACCTCACCCTTTCACGGTGAAGATTTACGGGTTCGAATCCCGTCGGCGTGACAGGGATGGAGCTTTGGCAGACTTGGTGTATGCGATGGACTGAAAATCCATAGAACGTGGTTCAATTCCGCGAGGCTCCGCAACATGGTGGTTGTAGCTCAGTTGGCAAGAGCGCCTGATTGTGGATCAGGAGGCCGAGGGTTCGAACCCCTCCATTCACCCAAACGGGAATATAGCTCAGTGGTAGAGCGGATGGCTGTTAACCATCGGGTCGTAGGTTCGAGCCCTTCTATTCCCGCACATTGGAAGTATGGCCGAGCGGTCTAAGGCGGCACTCTGCTAAGGTGCTGGACTCCGCAGGGGTCCCGAAAGTTCGAATCTTTCTGCTTCCGCGAAGACAAGTTATCGGGATGTAGCCCAGTTGGTCCAAGGTGCGGCATTTGGGATGCCGAGACCGCGCGTTCGAATCGCGCCATCCCGACAAGGAACGGAAGGTTGGCCGAGGTGGTTTAAGGCACCGGTCCAGAAAACCGACGAACTTGAAAGGGTTCCGTAAGTTCGAATCTCACACCTTCCGCAATTATTGAGGCATGGTGCAATGGCAGCATAGCGGTCTCCAAAACCGCCGATGGGAGTTCGAATCTCTCTGCCCCAGCAAGCGCTCAGGTGGCGAAGCGGTTAACGCGCCGGTCTGCAAAACCGGTATCCGCCGGTCCGAATCCGGCTCTGAGCTCGATGCCTTCTTAGCTCAGTGGATCAGAGCTTCGGATTTCTAATCCAACGGTCAAAGGTTCGAATCCTTTAGAAGGCACGGCAAACGCCTCTTTAGCTCAACTGGTAGAGCATCTGCCTTGTAAGTAGAGGGTTGCAGGTTCGATCCCTGTTGGAGGCTCAAGTTTTATTTGTATATTTGCACCCGCAAAAACCATTTTGGACATGGCACAGACGTTTTTCTTTACAACATGTTGGCGTAACTCAATGAGTTTCGCCGGCTGCGTCATGTCCGAAAAACGGAATCGTCATCATAGAGAGCGAATTAGTTCTCGACCTGAACGCAGCTAAATCGCACCGGTAGTCCTGCCGTTCTCAGGGCAAAATCCATCTTTTAACCGCGCAAATTGCGCAAAACTGTGTCCTAACGGACACACCCATACCATGGACAAGTTAGTGCTTGATGACGATACCAAGGCTCTTGTCCTCGCGGTCAGAGACCTACTGAAGGACCTTCGGGCGCGGGGACTAAACGATGACCAGATCGATACCCTCGTGAAGAGGAACGGACCGGGGAGGATCTCCCTGGAGAGGAACGGCATCCTTTCTCTGCCGGATTACGGAGACGTGAAGATCTATCTGAATCCGGTGGAAAGAACCCTTTATACCTTGCTTCTAAGATATGTCGACGGCATAGCAGCCGAAGATATCTGGAAGTACTACGACGAACTCTGCGAGATCTACCGGAAGCAGACCGTCTATGACGATCCCGACCAGATCGAGGCCGCCGTGGATGCTCTGTGCGACGATGATAGGGCGACCCTCCAGACCAACGTCTCCAGGATCAAGAGGAAACTGGTCGACAAGGTCGGGAGGCTCGCAGCGGACCAGTACGCTATCGTCAGGGGAAGGGACGGTGTCTACAGAATCGCCGTGTCGAGGGATCTCGTGACCATGCTGGCATAGCCTGCAAGACTTGCAAGGATTTCAGAGTCTTGCAGGCATGCCTTACCTTTGCCTTTCAAAATGATCGGAATGCAGCTGCCGCAGCATATCATAGACCTCGTCGGTAATCTCTTTGACGAAGGCATGGACGACGAGACAATTTGCCGCGCCGTCCTTAAAGCATGGGAAATACATAAGGAAAGTCCCCGCCGGGAAGCGTTTGGAAACGACGACCCGGCGGGGACTTCAGCGTGCTGTCCAGCCATTATCTGCTCTGAACGCTCCTGAGGAATGCTTATTTGTGGCCTTTCCAAGAGGAAACCGTCACCATGGCCCCTGGATCTCCGAGAAGAACTTCTACTGTTCGTGGGTCATCGTCGTTAATCATGGTCATGATCTACTATATGACGTAATCATTGTCACGTCACCTCTTTTTTGCTATATTTGTATATTCTCAATACAACATATAATGTTTTTTACTCACGTAAACGACTTGGTATCAAGAAGTCGTAGAATTGAAAGCGAGAACCTGGCTTACAGTGGGGACGCTCTTCATGATATGCAAGAAGGTATTCCCAGCGAATACCAGGACCTGGACGTTAAATCTGGGTTTGGTATTGGGGTCTGGGGGCGCGTAACATGGATTGGTTTTGTTACCGCTGGCCAGAAGATCCAGAACGGTATCTACCCTGTTTACCTTTATTATCGGAAGCAAGGCATTCTGATATTGGCGTATGGCATAAGTGAGACGTCAGGCCCCCAAATGCATTGGCCCAGCAACGGTGCCCAGACCGTTCAAGAATTCTTCAGAAGTAAAGGCCTTGGTAATGCGCCAAAGTATAAGAAATCCTTGGTGTTCAAAGCTTATGATATGAATAAGATAGAACGCCTTGATGAAACAGCAGATCAGGATCTTGATCAGTTAATAGAGTATTATAAGTCAGTAATGAGCGGCGTCGTTCCCCAGATAAGCACCTCCCCAGTCATGAGTAATAATAGCGCAATGGAAACCTCTTCTTCACGTTACACTTGCTTCATCAATGCCTTCATGACCAAGCCTTTTGTCCTTCTTGCAGGCATAAGTGGAACAGGAAAAAGCCAAATCGTAAGAAAGTTTGCTCAGGCAACAGATAATATTGATTCTATCAATGACGATAAGGAACGATGGAGCATTCATAAGCCTTCAAACTTTGAGATTATTCAGGTAAAACCTAACTGGCATAATTCATTAGATGTCGTTGGATATAAATCTAATATCAATGGAGAGCACTATGAATTCACTCCTTTCGTTGAGTTCATCGCTAAAGCGTGGATTCACCCGAAAACTCCTTTCTTCCTATGCTTGGACGAAATGAATTTGGCTCCCGTTGAGCAGTATTTTGCAGAGTACCTTAGCGCCATCGAATCTCGTTCTTATAGTGACGGGAAGTACGAGACCGACCCCATTATCAAGCCTTTCAATGAGTTTGAGCCTTCATTGGCCGATAGTATGATTAATCATCTTCTGAAAGATGCCTCCGATGACCAAAGGGCAATTTTGGAAGATTGGTTTAGGAACAAGGGTCTGACTTTGCCTGAAAATCTGATTGTGATGGGAACTGTTAATATGGATGAGACGACCTGTTCTTTCAGCCGCAAGGTCCTTGATCGAGCCATGTCCATAGAAATGAATGAGGTTGACTTCTCTCGCTGCCTGAAGCCGAGTAATACGGACAATCCCCCTATTTTAGTTGAGAAAAACTATCGAATTATCAACAGGCCGATCAAATCTGTTTCGGTCATAGCAGGCAATGCAGAGGCCGATGGAAGCATTCTCCTGTTGACTGAAGATGAGGCGAAGCGAGTTATTGATTACCTTGTCACCATCAACAACCTTTTAGAAGGAACACCTTTCAAACTTGGGTATCGTGCTTGTAATGAGGCCCTCCTTTATGTTAGAGCTAGTAAAGAAAACGCCGAAGATAAAGATTATATTGAATTGGCCCTGGATGAGTTTACTAACATGAAAATCCTGTCTAGGATTGAAGGAGATGAGAGTAAACTAGCCATCGATTATAATGATCCCCGTATCACCGATTTATTATCCAACGAATTTGGCGTTAATAAGGACATCAATATTCTTAGCTGCTTGAAACAAGTCATAAAACAAAAGCTTAATAAAGCATCTATCTCTATTCGGAAGATTGATGAAATGCTGTTTGTTTTGCGTAGAGATCATTTCGTTTCATACTGGGGATAAGCATTATGGCCGCCGGCTTTGATTTTGAGGTCACCAACGGTGATATTATTATCCGATTCTCTTGTCGAAACTATGAAAGGAGAATCAAGGATACTATTGCCAATCTTGGCCTGAGTCAAGGTCTTGATGACCCATCAATCAAAGCTAGGTATTATAGTTCTCAGGAAAACGTTAGTTTTCTCTTTAATGGACAGGAAGTTGTTCAAGGTAACAACATTTCGAATAAAGCATATTTCTTCGAGAATACGGATTATCCAGTCCTAGTCAAAGGAGTTGCAGATAATATCTTAATTCAAGAACTATACATATCGGGCCTTCCTTGTGACTTCCTAACAACATATGATAATCGTTTATACGGCACACTAAACTTCGGTAATCAAGTTGGCCAAACGGATTTTACCGTAGATTATAGTATAGACGGGAAGAGAAGGAGGATGTCTTTTACAACTGAGGTTCTTAGCTACAAACTGAACTATCGGGAAGACATGAAGTATGTCATAAAAGACATTGAGGCAGAGTATAGCATGCTTTCGTATGCTTTTCTCAAGCAAACCTATTTGTCTTTTAAGGCCAAATCTGGGAAATCCTCTGATTTAATATGGTGGCAGATTTTTAAAGAGTGCTACAACGAAATAATCAAAGCCACTAAAGAGATAATCAATTCTCCGAAATTACGGCTTCAGACTAAAACGATCTATGAGCGGGCTGATCGGCTCACTTATGTTAACCCTGAGATAGAGAGAGAGTACGGAGAGTTTCGGGAGAATCCATATTATCAATATCGGACATCAGAGATGTTTTTGTCTAATGACACTATTGAGAATCGCTTCCTTAAGCATGTTCTGCAAGAAGTTCAGAGACGTTTCGGGAAAGTCCGAGAACACATTAAGAAAGAGAGTGGGTATTATTATTCCAAGATAAGTTCGGCTCTGGATGCCATGACAAACACCTTGGAAGGATTGTCTCGCCATCCTTTTTTCAAATCAGTAGGGCGATTCCGCGGTTTTAGCCAAGACTCCCTTGTAATGAAAAGGGCTCGAGGTTATAGCACAATTTACAAGAACTGGGTTCTTCTGGAATGTGGGTATGAATTAGCTGACGGCATTCATAAACTTGAAGTTAAAGATATCTCTGAACTGTACGAGATCTGGTGCTTCATCAAGATAAAGAATATTGTTAAAGATATCCTCAAGGAAAAAGGTATTATTACCGATGATGATATCGTAAGCAAGACTGGACATGAGCTAACGGATGCCTTCGTTCGCCAACTAGGATACGGAGAGCAATCGGAAGTTAAATTCATGCAAGGCAGTATTGAATTGGCTTCTGTCATGTACAATGCCCAGACCCAGGTAGATGATAATAATAGCCAAGAACCGGAGTCCGCTATTAAAGGTACAGTTTCATTCACGACTGAACAGCGCCCAGATATTGTTCTTAGGCTTTCAAAGTCAGAAGACGATATCAAATACACTTATCTATTTGATGCAAAGTACAGAATAGAGCCGCAGAATTCTAAGTTCAAAGACTTCCCACCTGCTGATACTCTTAATCAAATGCATCGCTACCGTGACGCAATCTATTACGCCGAAACCGCCGAGAATAGTGATGAACGGCTGAAGAAAGAGGTTATCGGAGGATATGTCTTATATCCTGGGACATTAGATAATGATCAGTATGTGTCTTCTGCAATCTATAAATCTATAGATCAGGTCAATATAGGTGCTTTCCCTCTTAGACCCGGTTACGGAATGATTAAAGAAGATGGAGCCATTGATCCATCCAGTTCAGAGTTGGCTCTACACGATAGGATAAAACACTGGCTAGATGACGAGCATCCAAAGCTGAGCCTATTAAATACATCTATCCCGCAGCATGGCCTTCAGTATAAGGCAAGCGATGATTACATGGAGGATGTCGTACTTATAGGATACGTAAAAACTCCTAAAGTGTACATGCCGTGGATAAACGAAGGGCGATATGTTGTTCGTCTCAAAGACGGGAATAATCCCCCCAACGGTGCCGTCTCTTTGAATCGAACGATAATGATGGTACAACATGTCGTTCTCTATACCAAGGTCAATGGCATCAATAGTTTGATAGGGGTTTACGACATTAAGGAGCCCGATTCTATCCCCAGCCAAACAAACAGCAACGATCTTAAGGCGATAGGTTATCCTAGTCAGTCTGTTAATAGATCCTATCTTTTGTATTCAATTGACATTGATAATCATTCTGTCATTTCATCATTTGAAACGATTATTCGTGATTACCTTTGTTCTTGCCAGTCAGAAGCCATTCGTAACAAAACACCGGAGTTTAAAAAGCTCAATGAGATTATTAATGCGGTAACAATCAACAGGTAGAGTTTGAGTGTTTCCCGAATTACGATAAAACGGTTATCTTCTCCGCCTCCATAAACATCGGCTCGTAGTTTTCAATGGAAAAAGAAGGGCCCCTCTTGGAGGAGGTGAAATCCCTATACCCTTTTCCTTTCATTCTTCTCTAAAAGTCGCTCGCCTTCGAGTAACTTTTTATTGGGCCACTTTCGCGGTTTTGGGATATTTTTGGGGATACTTTTTACTAAAAATGCCTTGCAGAACGTTCTGCAAGGCATTTCGGCGGAGAGGACGAGAGTAAATGCCCATATTTCGCCGCATATTACGAAACTACTCGTTCCCTGCCGATTATCGCACCACTCTTTGTTACCGCTGCGCGAACTGATGGGCCCGGTCAATCCAGGCAAGCAGTTCCGCATCGATTTCCTCGTTCGACGCGAGCAGGATATGGTGGGTCCATCGGCCCGGATACGGCTGGCACTT
>JAEEGJ010016091.1_pt1 | contig 17277 bp, 10 predicted proteins | sample 8958761 | NCBI WGS metagenome assembly JAEEGJ01 (sample SAMN16246546, study PRJNA631951) | gut metagenome | biome: gut microbiome; feature: rumen; material: RS-attached | host: Bos | place: Iran: Karaj | collected 2018-10 | reverse complement strand
GAATTTAATCAAAGATATTATGAAGACAATAGTTCTGAACCAACGAAAGGAACGTGATGAGTTGCTGTCACGCCCGTATCTGACACGTAGAAGCAATCAGGATGCTGACACGCTGCTGGAGAGTCAGCTGATCAAGTTGATAACTGGTCCGCGTCGTGTTGGTAAGTCAACGCAGGCCTTGTTGATGTTGCGTGACAAGAACTTCGCCTATCTGAACTTCGACAGTCAGCCGCTCTTGGACGCATGGGATGCGAATCTGGTGATGCGAATGCTGGATGATGTCTATCCTGGCTATGAGTATCTGTTGCTTGATGAGGTTCAGAATCTTAATGCCTGGGACTTGTGGGTGAGCGAGCTCTACAGGATGGGAAAGAATCTGGTCATCACTGGTAGTAATGCCAAGATGCTGTCGAGCGAAATGGCAACAGTGCTGACGGGAAAGTATCTGCAGATAGAGATGCTACCTTTCAGTATGGAGGAGTTTTTCGATTGGAACAAGCTCGATCTTCATGCCTTGAAGCCGGAACAGGAGGCTGAGGGCAAGGTGTTGACAGACGATTATATGCGTAATGGCGGCTATCCGGAAGTGGTGGCTTCGCGCCCGTTGGTTCGCAGCTATCTCGACACGCTGTTTGATTCAATCGTGTGGAAGGATGTGGCAAAGCGACACAATGTGCGCAACATCACCGACTTGAACAACCTTGCCATGTATCTGGTGTCTAACTTCTGCAATCCTCTGAGTGCAAACGAATTGGCGGAAGAGCTGGGCTTCTCGAGTGTCAACACTACCAAGAAGTTTATGGACTATCTGCATGAGCCGTACCTGTTCTACTATCTGTCGCGCTACAACAACAAGCTGAAGCTGATGAAGAAGGCTCCGCGAAAAGTTTATGTGGTAGATAATGGCTTTGTAGCAGCTAAGGCTTTTGCTGTGAGTGAGAATCTGGGACGACTGCTTGAAAATCAGGTGTTTATAGAGCTCGTACGTCGAGGATACGATACGGAAAAGACCATGTTCTATTATCGTTCGCGCAACGATAAGGAGGTGGATTTCGTATTACGTAAAGAAACCCGCGTTGAACGTCTGGTGCAAGTATGTTATGACTTGAGCAGCCCCAAGACAGAGAAACGCGAAGTTGACAGCATCGTAGAATGTGCAGGAGAACTGAAATGCAGCAACCTCACCATCGTGACCAAAGAAGACGAGCGCACCATAGAGAAAGACGGTTACACAATCAATGTATTACCGATCTCAAAATTCTGAACCCCCTGAATATCATTTCCCCTCAAATCCTTGGTGGTTTGAGGGAAAATGCTTACTTTGCATTATTAAACAGTAATTAGTAATTATCCCCTCTCAAAATACACAAGCCCAGCCGAACCTACGCACAAGCTCCTGAAGAAGACTGCGATCACGAACAGGAATAGTGACTGTAACCGTTTCATGCTGTTTGTCCTCTGCATTACTGCTTCCAGCTGATTCCAGTTCGTACTGTGCTTGTGCTGACAGCAATATCTTTGCAGGAAGCCCGATTGCATTCTCGATTTTCATTGCCAAATCTGTTGTAATAGCACGCTTCCCATTGAGCACCTCACTCAGATGTGAGGGCTGAGTGCCAAGCATCTTTGCAAATTCTTTCTGACTGATGCCACGTTCTTCAAGTTCTGGTCTGATCATCATCCCTGGATGGACCGCCATGAAAGGTGCAGGATTTTCATTTTTTGTTGCCATAGTGAGTATCATCTAAACTTAAAACTGTTATTCTTATGCCACCGTCAAACTCACGAAAGAGTATACGTTCCACCATCCCGTTGATTACTCTAATTGAACTCATGCCATTTGTTCCAGCAAGTTGTTCATAGTGGAGGAAAGAGATAGAACGCAAGTCGCTAGCACGTTCAGAAAACCGCAAATAGTTATAGGCTGTGGCTAGTGCCTCCATAAACTTTCTATTGCGAGTATATTTCTTGTACTTGCTGTTGCGCCCCGTTGTGATGAGCTCTTCCAAATCTTTATCATCAAAGATGATTTGCATAGTTCAACTAAATTTTGTGGCAAAATTACAAATTAATTCCCAAATATGGGAATTTTTTCAATAAATTCTTTCATTATTTAACAATTATATACGTAACACAGAGTCCCTTTAGGTTTTGGGCGGAGTCCCCGACGAGTCCGTGGACCTGTACAAAGCAACCCCCGTCTGGAAGGACTTCAACGTACAGCCCATCTCCGCGAAGTAAAAGCAGTAAAGCGCAACGGTAAATGGGTAGAAGTGAAGTGAGGGCGAAAATTTCTTCAGCAAAAAGTTCTAAAAATGGCCCAACTATTCATATTTTATGTTATCTTATTGAAAATCAGATGTTTAGCCTATGAATAGTGGTCAGAAATTATACATCAACTATTCATATTTTGGGCAAAATTCAGATTTTTTATTACATGCGAGAATATCGATTGGAATTGATTACAAAGTGTTTCCACATTGTAACTATATCGGAAACACTTTGTTTCTGCCGGGGTAACAGTTTGTTTCTAAGGCAGAAACAAACTGTTACCCCGTTGGTTACTGTAGTGTAACTGCCATGTTATCAATGTGTTAAAGATATATTAATGGCTGTTATATGCCATCTTAACCACCAAATATGAATAGTTGCCCTATTAAAATAAGCAACTATTCATAAGTTAAACCATTGATATTTAGATACTTATAGCCAAACATGAATAGTTAGGCAACTTTTTAGATAAATCTTATAGAGAGAATTTTATGGCATTCACATAAAAATGAAAATACACAACATTGTCGAACAAAAAGATTACAGCAACCTGTGTCCTAAATCCCTCTGCTGGCAGATGGTGATGATTTGCTGGACTATCTGATCCATCTTGGCATAGTTTTGCGCTGCAAAGGTAGGTATAAGTGGACAAAGATGGGCGAAAAATGTGTCAAACTGGCTGACATTGTTGTTTTAGTGCATTAGAATTGTTTGATACAAGCCTGGACTAGGTGATGATGTAAGTGCCTGATTATCAGTGCTTGTTGAAATGTATAAGTGCTAGATGGCTTATACATTTTATATGTATTATACGTGTGTGCGAGAAATGGGCTAATTTTGCACCTACATTCAACTAATAAACAATACAATTTATGACTAAAGATAAATGAAACGGTTTTTATTCTTTTTTATGACGGTTATGGTCGTAGGCAATATTCAGGCCGCAATCGAACCTGGCAAGACGTATCGCATCGTGCCTGATGCTAATGCAAACAAGTCGCTCTTTGTGCAGAACTCTTCACAAGCCGACAAGGCTGCGGTTGTGATATGGACTGATACAGATGTACCAGCCCAGCAGTGGACAGTATTGGACGCTGGTAATGGTAATATGCTGTTGCGTAATGTTTATACTGGCAAGTATCTTGATGCCAGCAGTATGTCGCTTACACAGCGCAAGGAACCTTGTTCGTGGACACTGGTACCTATCGACGAGGCACAGAATATTTATCAGTTGAAGTTGCAAAAGAAATACCTGCGTGTGGTAACGATGACCGATGGTGCACAGCCGTTGACAGGAATAACAGCTCAGAACTGGCGTTTTGTTGAGGTAGAGCCGCAGAATACATTCGACGTCGTGGCTCGTCGCCGTATGATTGATGGCTTTCTGGAACAGTATGTACAGTTTAAAGGGCAGAATTATCGCACCTTTATGAATGGTGGCTGGGGTGAGGCCGAGACGATGGAAGCCGTACTGGATTGCTATGAGGCTACCAAGGATGCAGAGTTGCTTACTCTATATGAGCAGTGCTACCGCTATATGCGATATCATGTGGGCGCAAGTTGGAACGGTGGTACTGTAGTGAGTGGCTACGATTGGTTTGGCTATGATTTCAACGACGATGTGATGTGGCTCATTATTGCTGCTATCCGTGGCTATCACAACACTGGGAGACAGATGTATCTGGATGATGCCAAACGTAATTTCGATCTGATTTACAGTCGTGCCTATCTAGGTTATATTGGTATGCTGCGCTGGGCAGAAAAGTCGGGCGACCGTAATGGCTCAAATTCGTGTATCAATGGTCCGGCCGAGGTGGCTGCTTGTTATATTGCGGCAGCTACAGGTGATGAAAGTTACTATGAGAAAGCCCGTGAGTTGTATGAGAATCAGCGACAATATCTGTTTAATACCGTGACGGGACACGTTGACGACAGTGTGGTGTTTAATCCTGATAATAGTAAGGTGGTGAGCCGCAACACTTGGGCATCGACCTACAATCAGGGAACGATGCTGGGTGCTGCAGTTCTGCTGTATCGTCATTATAAAGATAATAGGTATAAGCAGGATGCCGACCGTATTCTGGCATTTGCAAAGCGCGAGTTGTGCAATGAGTATGGTGTAGTGCATGTATGCCAGAATGCTGATGGTGACTTTCAGGGCTTCAAGGGTATCCTGATGCGATATGCAGGTTTGTATGCACGTGAATTTCAGGATGCTGATACGCAGAAATGGCTTATAGGTAATGCTTTTCATGCATATAATAACCTGAATTCGCAGTCGTTTGGTCATTCAGCCTGGCAGACTAAATCTGCTGAGGACTATCAGTATAATGGTGTAGATTATAGTTCGTCGGCCTGTGCCTTTGGTGCTTCTACAGCTCTCACAGCAGCTTGCGCTGTCCCTCTCGATTATACCTATGGTGATGATACAGCTATACGCGAGTGTGCTGTTGTGGCTGATGGCAACCAAGTTGGTAGCGATGCGCGATGGTACACCTTGCTGGGAACGTCGGTAGATATTCCACAGCAGAGTGGACTATATATTCATGATGGCAAGAAACACATTATCAGAAAGAATTGATAACAAACAAAATAAATCATATCATCAAATGAAAAGAGTATTCATCAAACAATCAATCTTGACAGTCATGCTATTGGCTGCGTCGCAGGTACACGCTTTTGATGCGAAATCCCTGAGTTATAAACTATCATTGAAGCAGCCAGGTAACAAGGCTGTTACATATCTGCTTACGAGAAACGGGCAGAATCTGTCAGCATCGGCCGAACTACCCGTAGCCGTGTCAGAAAAACTTGTTCCAGAGGGAAAGGACCTGCGTATTGTTGTGACGCTGAAAGCCAAGAAGCGTGTGTACTTCAACTTGGGCGTGAGCGCACATACTGAGTATCAGACAGATAACTGCGATTTCTACCTGCCAGGTTTCTGGTATCATAAAAACCTGCGTTCGCCTCGCGAGGCTCCATCGTTTCATACATCTAAGAGTTGGAACTTTCGCGAGGACCGTCTGTCATCGCCATTAACCGGCGTGTACGATAGTCGTTCTGGTGGTACACTTACTGTGTTGCGTCATATGGATAATCGGGCCGAAGCACTTTCTACCCATCAGGAGGGTGAAATAATATTAGGTGGTAAAACCTCGATAGGCTATCTAGGATTTGACAACGAGAATGGGTATGCATCGCTTACTTTCGGTTATCCTTGGGTGGAGACTCCAAAACGTTATATCCGAAAACTCACACTTGTTGATCCTGCCACCACTTTTGCCTGTCTTGAAGCTGGCGAACAGCAGTCGCTGACATGGCTTATACACGAGAACGAGGCAAAAGACTACGGTCAGTTTGTAGCCGATACATGGAGCTATTGTATGGATTGTGTCAATCCGCAACCTCTCAATCCACTATATTCGTCAGAGCAAATGAAGGCTCAGATGGCCAACTATTTCCGTAAATCCTATGTAGATAAGTATGCACTGAAGTATCATTCAGGTTCAAATCTGCGTTGCGACGACTGTCTGCCTGCCGACCATGTGACACTTGGCTTTGTAGGTCGTGTGCTGCTAAATGCCTTCAACTCATTAGAGTATGGCGAGCAGACCGGTGAGAAGGAACTGGTGGATATGGGAAAGGCAATATTCGACAGTTGGCTACAGTATGGTTTTACTGCTAGGGGCTACTTTAAGGAAGATATGCGCATAAGTCATGGTATTCCCAATGATGAAGACTGTGTTCATAGCATCCGTCAGCAGTCGGAGGCTGTATATGCTGTACTTCACTACTTGAATTATGAGAAGCAGCATGGTCGCCAGCATAAAGATTGGGAACAGAAGATGCGCACATTACTCAATCAGATGCTGCTATTGCAGAAGTCGGATGGCAGTTTCCCTCGTAAGTATCGTGATGACAACAGCGACTTTGATGCCTCAGGTGGCTCTACCCCTAGCGCCACATCAACACTGGTGATGGGATATAAGTATTTTGGTGATAAGCGCTATCTTAATGCAGCAAAGCTTACCGTTGACTATCTCGAAAAGAACATCATATCAAAGAGCGACTATTTCTCATCTACACTCGATGCTAACTGTGAGGATAAGGAAGCAGCAATCAGCGCTGTTACGGCAACCTATTATCTGGCAATGGTTACAAAGAAACAGGAGCGTCAGCACTATATAGATCTCTGTCGCCAGGCTGCATACTTTGCTCTTTCGTGGTATTATACGTGGGATGTTCCTTTTGCCAAGGGCCAGATGCTGGGCGATCTTGACTTCAGGAGTCGTGGCTGGGGTAATGTGTCGGTAGAGAACAATCATATTGATGTGTTTGTATTTGAATTGCCTCATATCGTAAAATGGTTGGCCAGCGAAACAGGTGAAAAGCGATTCAGTAAGATGTGCGAGGTCATCGAATCATCGCTTTGTCAGTTGCTGCCAACTGAAGAGCGTAAGTGTGGTATTGCCGTGCCAGGGTTCTATCCCGAAGTGGTTCAGCACACAAATTGGGACTACGGCAAAAACGGCAAGGGATACTATAACGACATTTTTGCAGCAGGATGGACTGTTGCATCGCTTTGGGAGCTCTATTCTCCCAAGAGGACAGCCGATTTCCTTAAATAACAGGTCAATATTTCTGTTATACACCCCTATTAAGTGCCTTATTCGTAACTTGTTGATAATCAGTGTGTATTGAATGTGTAAGAGTAGATTGCATGTTATACAATTGGTATTAAATGACAGATAATGACTTAATAGGGGTAACTTTGCACCGAAAATCAATCAAAGCTAACAAATAAACAAAAAAACAATGAAACAACAACTATCCAAATTCTGTCACTTCTGGTTGCCTGCAGGCTCTGTGATGCTTTGCAGCTTGACTATGTTGATGGCTGCACCGTTGTTGCCAACGGCTCCTGCAGCTATGGCACAAAGCGTTCAGACAAATCAGGTGACAGGTCTCGTAACTGATAAGCAGAAAGAACCGCTTATTGGTGTAACCGTTACGCTGGTAGGTACTGAAACCCGTGCTATTACCGATGCTGATGGTATGTTTAAAATCAGTGTACCCTCAAAGAGCGGTACAACGTTGGAGTTCAATTATATTGGATTTGCCAGCAAACAAGTAAAAGTAAATGGCTCTCGTCTTATCAATGTAATGATGGAGGAGGAAACCAATGAGTTTACCGAGGTAGTAGTTACTGGTTATACCAGCCAGAAAAAGGCATCTATCATCGGTGCTATCGAGACTATCAAACCAGGCGAATTACAGTTCGGTTCTACGCGTACATTATCTAATAACCTAGCTGGTAAACTGAGTGGTGTGATAGGTGTTCAGCGTTCTGGTGAACCTGGCTATGATGACTCAAACTTCTGGATTCGCGGTATTTCTACATTCTCGGGCAACAATAAGCCTTTGATACTGGTTGATGGTGTGGAGCGCGATCTGGACAATGTAGATGTGGCAGAAATCGAATCATTCTCGATACTGAAGGATGCTTCGGCCTCTGCAATGTATGGTGTTCGAGGTGCTAATGGTGTGATTGTTATCACCACCAAGCGTGGTAAGATAGGCGCACCACAAGTTAGTTTCCATCTTGAGCACTCTATTAATCAGCCAACCAAGTTGCCAGAGTTCCTGAATGCAGCCGATTATATGAGTTTGCTTAATGGACTTGCTACTCAGGATGGTGTGGCACTGCCGTTCACTCAGCAGCAGATCGACCGTACACGTTCAGGTTATGATCCTGACTTATATCCAGACGTAAACTGGGTAGATGCAATCACCAAAGATTATGCTTATACCACTCGCGGAAATTTGGAGGTAAGTGGTGGATCAGACTTCTTGCGCTACTCGATTGTTGCATCTTACTTTAAGGAGACAGGTTTGCTGGAGCAGGATAAGAGTCTTATTTTCGACAACTCAACCAATAACCAACAGTATAACTTGCGTACTAACATAGATATGGATGTGACCAAGACAACATTGCTGCGTGTCAACATTGGTGGTAATCTTAACCGATTCAAAAAGCAGCGTTGCGATACTAATGCTGCTTTCGGCGAAGCCTTCCGCACATTGCCTTTCGTGCATCCAACCCGCTATAGTGATGGTGCCATACCTGTGATCTCTAATCGTGCCAACCCTTGGCGTACGGTTACACAGCAGGGTTATGACTTCATTACTTCGAGCAAGATCCAGACCTTGTTTAGCGTTGAGCAGGATCTGAAGATGATTGTTCCAGGACTTAAGGCAAAGGCATTATTCAGTTTTGACCGTTGGAATCGTAGCCGTCGTAGCCGTACGGCTAAGCCTGCTACAGTGTTTCCTGCTACAGGTCGTGACGAAGAGGGTAACCTGATTTATTCTCAGTTTGAGGCTGGCGACGAGTCGCTGGGCAACGAGCAGGGTAAAGAGTATGGTAACACCCGCGTGTACTTTGAATCCGACCTGATGTACAGCCATCGTTTTGGTAAGACTGATGTAGACGCTATGTTGCTTTACAACCAGCAGGCCTACGATGATGGTAGTATTCAGGACTATCGTAAGCAGGGTATTGCCGGTCGCTTGTCGGCTACCTATGACAATCGCTATGTAGCTGAGTTCAACTTCGGATACAATGGATCAGAGAACTTTGCAAAGGGCAAGCGTTTTGGATTCTTCCCATCAGTGGCTGTAGGATGGTTGCTTAGTGAAGAACCATTTATGGAGACACTAAAGCCCATCTTCCACAAGATTAAGTTCCGTGCCAGCATCGGTCAGGCTGGTGACGATAATATCGGTGGTCGTCGCTTTGCTTATCTAGGCACCCTAATAACCGATGCACAAGGTTATATATGGGGAACAACAGGTCAGCGCAATTATAACCGCGATGGTGCAAAGGGTATCACCGAAGGTGAAATTGGTGTGGATAACCTGACATGGGAAACAGTAACCAAGAGCAACCTTGGTGTAGAATTAGGTTTGTGGAACATGCTTGACCTCAATGTTGATATCTATCGTGAGCAGCGTGAGAATATATTTATGGAGCGTAATATCATTCCTACACAGACGGGTTTTGTAAAAGCTCCATGGGCTAACTTCGGTAAAGTTTCTAATCATGGTTTTGAGTTGACACTCAACTTCCACAAACAGTGGAATAAGGACTTCTTTACATCAGCTTATGGTAACTTTACCTATGCCAAGAACCGTATTGAAGAAAAAGACGAGCCAGAAGCACTGAAAGGCACACATCGCTCTGCAACAGGCCGCTCGATGAATGAACTATGGGGCTTGACTGCCGAGCGCTTGTTTACATACGAAGACTTCAATGAAGATGGTTCGCTTAAGGATGGTATTCCTTCACAAGAGGGTATTGGTGCAGCCAAACTACATCCTGGTGATATCAAGTATGTCGATGTGAATGGTGATGATGCTATAACCGAAGCCGATGAAGGCTTTATCGGTGGTACTGTCGATCCACGTATCGTATATGGTTTCGGTGGTGTTATCAGCTATAAGAATGTCGACTTTAATTTCTTCTTCCAGGGTGCTGGAGATATGTATCGTGTAATCGGTGGTGCACCTTACTTCCTGCCTGGTGGTGGTACTACCACCGAGGGTAATGCCTATAGCTATAAGTTGGAAGATCGTTGGACCGAGGATAATCAGGACCCATACGCATTCTGGCCTCGCCTGACCTATGGCCCCAATGTGAACAACTATCGTAGTTCTACATGGTGGAAGAAGGATATGAGTTTCCTACGTTGTAAAACTATCGAAGTGGGTTACACATTCCCCAAGACATGGCTTCAGAGCTTCTATGTGAAGAGTTGTCGTGTATTTGTGAGTGGTAATAATCTGTTCTGTCTCTCTGCATTTAAGATGTGGGATCCTGAGTTGGATACCAACGATGGTCTGAAATATCCAATGAACCGTTCTGTGATGTTCGGTATCGACATTAACTTTTAGTTTATAGTTTATCGTTATGAAGAAGAAACTTCTATATATTTTCTGTGCTATCAGTGCACTTAGTGGCTCGTTAGTGTCATGTTCAGACTATCTTGACAAGGAACCCGACACAGAGCTTACCACCGAAATGGTGTTTGAGAATCGAGATAAGATATATCAGTGGCTGGCCTATGTCTACAACATTATCCATACCCCCGACAAGTGGGCACTGACAGCTGATGGTTATGAGGTGTTTGCCGACGATCTTACCCCCTCTGCCCGTTGGCAGCAGTGGGACTGGAATAAGGTTATTCCAAAGATATTCGGCCAGTGGACTATTAACTCGCAGTGGGGAGGTGAATACTGGCACATGATGCCACGTTATATTCGCCACGGATATATCTTCAACAATATGGTGAAGGCTATGCCAGATCACGATCTGCCACAGTCAGAGATTGACAATATGAAGAACGAGGTGAAGTTCCTTACTGCTTATGCCTGGTGGCAGATGGCTGAGAACTATGGTGGTATCCCCTTTAAGCCTGATTACATCGCACCTACCGACTTTGATCTTGCAGACTTGATGGTTGGTCAGTCTAAGTTCGACGATGTGGTTGACTATTGTGATAAGCAGATGCTTGAGGCCGCTATGGCACTGCCTGCTGTATATGATGATCCATCTAAGTACGGTCGTGTCAATCGTATCATGGCACTTACTGTTCGTTCACGTATGCTGCTCTTTGCAGCCAGTCCACTGGTTAATGGCAATCCATGGTATGTAGATTATAAGAACGATAAGGATGAGCAGATATTCAATCCTGTTTATGACCCACAGAAATGGGTGCGTGCCGTTGATGCCCTGAAACTTTGTATCGATGAGGCCGAAAAGGCTGGGTATGCCCTCTATACAGAACTTGGTCCCAATGGAGATATTGATCCATTTATGTCAACCTATAATGTGCACATTAAGCGATGGAGTGAGGGCAACCATGAGATTACTTTCCCTGTGACTAAGGATGATTACAGTTATAAGGATACCTATCTTCGTGTGGTTAGTGTACGTGAGTATGGTGGCGGTAATGGCCTGGGTGTTTACCAGGGACTTGTTGATGCCTTCTTTACACGAAATGGTCTGCCTATCACCGATCCTAACTCTGGTTATGTAGAGGATGGAATGTCGACAGCTATTGACAACCGTTCAGATATAACCAATTGGGAATGGGGAACAGGTAAGCCTGGTGAGATCACTGCTCGTGGTACTTATAATATGTATTGTAATCGTGAACCACGCTTCTATAATGCTGTATCATTCCATGGTGCATGGTTGGCCGTTGGTAATCGAAAATATAACTTCTTCTACAATGGTCGCGATAATGTTCAAACTTCATCGCCTCATGATGCCCCGCAGAATGGCTATTTGGCACGTAAAGGCCTGAATGTACTCGACAACTATCTGACAGGTTCGGTTACTTCGCGTCAGGGCTTCACCTATCGTCTGGCTTTCACTTATCTGGATTATGCTGAGGCTGTAAACGAGTGCTATGACAACAGTGCTTCGCGTCAAGAGGCTTTGGAATACTTGAATCGTATTCGTGTTCGTGCAGGCGTTCGTCAGTATACGACTGCCGACGTAAGTGAAATGGATGAGAATTATATCCATGTGGATGATACACAGGCCGAACTGCGTCGTGTGATTCGAGCCGAACGTCGTGTAGAGCTCTGCTGTGAGAACAACCGTTGGTATGATATCCGTAGATGGATGGACGCTGAGAACATTCCTGAGATGTGTGGTGATGACTATGGTATGAACTTCCAGGGTAGTAATGCTAACGAATTCTTTAAGCGAACAGTTTTCCAGACTCGTATTTGGAAGCGCCAGTATTACTGGATGCCAATCTATATTGACGAGTACGAGAAAAACCCCAACCTGCGCGAAGCTCCATTCTGGATTAATTAAAATGAATTAGTAATAATCGAAAGAAAAAGTGCAAATATGAGAAAATATGCTTTATTTTTCAGTGCTTTGTGCACGGCGCTATTGCTGGTATCTTGTAACAAGGATCCGGAGTACTTCACTCTGGAAAACTATCCCGATGAGATGCATGTAAAATGTTCTGTTGAGGAGATTATTCTCAATAAGGGTATTTCAGACCAGACTGCTGTTACCTTTACATGGGATGCAGCTTCTAGTCCGATATCAACCGATGATGTAGTGACTTATAAGATGTGTCTGTATCCTACAACTCAGAAGAATAATAAATCGGCATATATTGATCTGGGTACTAACCTGACATGTTCGCTCACCCATGATGAACTGAACTCAATGATGGCTCAGTGGGCACTACCAGGCCAAGCTGTCAATGTGACTGCCCAAGTGTTGGCTGTCTTTAACAACGAGCTGCATTACCTCAAGCCAGAGGTATCTACTGTTGAGTTTACAGTGACTGGTTATGAGAAGTATCCACAATATCTCTATATGCAGATAACTACTGATGATGGTCAGCAGGTTTCGCAGCGTCTGGAGCAGCGTCAGTTGGGCACAGGTATTTATGAGGCATCGTTTGAGATGGTTCCATGTAACTATCATATTACCACAACTACTGATAGTTATCCTGCATACGGCATGGCAAGTGGGGATACTACAGAACAGATGGAATACGTTACTGATGGCGATATTCGTGATTTCAGATTTGACGGTATAGGTAAGCGTACTGTCATTGTGGACACTAACAATGGTTACAATGATTGTCGTGTGCTTGATATTGTTCAGCTGCCAACACCTGGGCAGATATGGATTTGCGGTAACGGCTGTTCGGTTGGTTGGAATACTAATACCTCTACTGGTAGATTGGAGATGGTAGGTACAGCTCGTGAACCTTATTACTATGCATGGACAGGCGAGTTTATTGCTGGAGGTGAACTCAAGATTGGTGTAGGAAACAGCTGGGGTGATCCTTTCTTCTTCGCTCCTGAAAACAATGCTGATCCTTTGACCGATCATCGTTTGTCAACATTCCGTTATCAGGATAATGGGGGTGATGTAAAATGGGTTCCTTCTGTAAGCGGACGCTATACATTTACACTATGTCTGTTGGCCACAGATATGTGGACAAAATTTGAACCTGCAAATTAAGATTGTTGTGAATAATATGATAATTAAACCGTTATTTAGCTTGATGCTGGTTGTATGCACCTTCTATGGTGCATACGCCAGCAATGGCTCTCAAACCTATCATAACCCTGTTATCAGCTACAGTTTGCCAGATCCTACTGTAATCAGGGCTGCTGATGGTTTCTTCTATCTGTATGCCACCGAGGATACGCACAATGTCCCTATATATCGTTCGAGGGACCTTGTGAATTGGCGTTTCGTAGGTACAGCCTTCAACGACAAGACACGTCCTATGGACTATTGCCCTAGAGGAGGTATCTGGGCACCGGATATCAATTACGTCAATGGCCAGTATGTGCTCTATTACTCGAAATCGGAGTGGGGCAAGACTTGGGAATGTGGTATTGGTGTGGCTGTCAGTGACCGTCCAAATGGTGGATTTCATGATGCCCATAAATTGTTCATATCTAGTGAGGTGGGTATTGAGAACTGCATAGACCCTTTCTTTATTCAGGATGATGGTCATAATTATCTGTTCTGGGGCTCATTCCACGATATATATGGAGTAGAACTAACCGAGGACGGACTGGCTGTAAAAGAAGGATGTGAACCCAAAAAGATAGCGGGCGGACTAATAGAGGCGACCATGATTGTTAAGCATAATGGTTATTACTATCTGATAGGTTCTGCGGGTAGTTGCTGCGAGGGTGCTAACAGTACTTATCGAATGGTTGTGGCCCGCTCGCGAAACCTCTTTGGACCTTATGTGGATCGTAATGGTCGTACTGCAATAGGTGACAATTTCTCTATGTTGCTTGGCAAGAGTCCTGAGGTTTATGGTCCTGGCCACTGCTCTGAGTTTGTACAGGATGATGCTGGTCAAACCTGGGTGCTCTATCATGGTTTTCAGGCAAATGATGTAGAGGCAGGTCGTGTAACTTATCTAGATCGAGTAGAGTGGGGTACTGACGGTTGGCCATATATCAAAAACCAGGAGCCTTCGACTGAGGCGGATGTACCGCTTTTTGGTGATGCTGCCGGGGTTGAGGGGGTGACTGCTGACAATAGTTATATCTTTATGCCAACAGAGAGTCGACAGATGATTCGTGTTGATGCTCCGTTTGATGACTCTTTCAGTTGGCAGCTTATTCAGATGAACGGTATGACGATCGGGAAAGGAAACGCATGCCATACTGCCATCATCGATACCAGTCGTATTGCGTGTGGACCATATTTTGTAAGACTCAGTGGTAAAACAGGCGTTAAGGTCGAGAAACTGATGAAGTTGTGACCTTTCTTGTCAGACGATCAATAGGCACTTAATGACTTTATGCGAGTCATTAAATGCCTATTGGTGTATATCAGAGTTAATTATTGTTATATTTTGAATTGACATGGTGTTTTGTTAGTTTTTTATCTTTAACTTTGGCTGCAATTAACGAAAGTACTGACTAAATGAGGATAAAACATTACATACTGATATCTTTATTGGTATCGTTTTTCTTGCCAGTTAATGCAGCCTTGGACGAGGCTACTACCGATTGGCTGAACAAGCTTGATGCCAGTCTTGCTAAACGTAGTTATTACGAGAAGTTGCGTGTTGATCGTATTCAGAAACTAAAGGATGGTTTGGCTGCGTCAAAAGCTGAGGGCAAGGAGTTCGACCAAATGTATGCTTTATACAATGAGTATAAAAGCTATTGCTATGATTCGGCAAGACATTATTCGTACGTGTGTCTTGATTTGGCCACCCGTCAGCATAATGGTCAATACATAGCACAATCTAAGTTGGCTATTTCGTTCTCGCTGATTTCGGCTGGTATACTGAGTGAGGCTCAGGATGTAATTAAGACCATAGACCAGAAGGCTCTTAATGATAGTTTGTTGCGTGAGTATTATGAGATAAATAGTCAGTTGTGGAGAAGTATGGCTGACTATGTAAGAGAAGATCCGTACTATACCAAGTATATCACATGGAGTAATGCTTATTTGGACTCTGTAAAACAGATATCTACTCCAAACTCATGTCTTTGGTGGTCGGTTACTGGTTCACGCCAAATGCGCGATCATGAATACCAAAAAGCACTTGAGTCATTTGAGAATGTGCTAAAGGATTGTGGAGACGACCTGCATCTTAGAGCCAAGACAATGGCAGAAATGGCATGGGCTCATATATGGTTGGAGCATGAAAACAAGGCGATAGCTTACTTCGCACAGTCGGCTATTGCTGATAATGAAACAGCTACCCGTGAGATAACTGCTCTTTACCATTTGTCGCGTTTGATATTTAAACATGGCGAACAAGAAAGGGCCAGTGCTTATGTTCATCAGGCATTGGAAGATATTAATTTCTACGGAACACGTTTGAGAAAGGTGGAGATAAATGATATATTGCCTATAATAGAGCAAGATCGTTTTGATGTGATGCGAGGACAGCGTAACTGGCTCTTTGTGGTATCTGCACTTTTTGTGATTCTGCTATTAGGTTGCTTGTGGAGTTATTGGATGATTCGTAAGAAAAACCAAAAACTAACAGAAGCAAGAGAAACCATTGCCGGACAGTTGGAGCAGCTGAAACGTAGCAATCTACAGCTGCAAGAAGATGATAAGATTAAGAACGCATATATCGGACGTTCATTCTACACGAACGCAGAATTTATAGCTAAACTTGAAAAGCTATATATGACCATCGATCGTAAGATAGCTGCCCGACAGTTTGAGGATTTACGTTCGATGATGAAACTTTCTAATCTGAATACAGAACGTGAGAATATGTATGAGGCTTTTGATCAGACATTCCTTAAGTTGTTTCCCGATTTTGTAGAACGTTACAATGCTTTGTTTGAGGAAAAAGACCGTAAGATGCCAGCCAACGAACACTCTTTAACTTCAGAAATGCGTATATTTGCGCTGATACGATTGGGTATTAACGATAGTGAGAGGATAGCAAAGTTCCTGGATTATTCTGTACACACTGTAAATACATATAAGACTAGAATAAAGAACCGTTCTACAGTGGATAATGAGCAGTTTGAAAGCGTTATTATGGAAATATAAACGATTATCAAGCATATATTTCTATTATACAATTGTATGGTCTAATAACAAGGAAGTCGTTGATTATCAGCGACTTCCTTATTGTATAATGTGATATTCGTTATACTTTCACTTACTTTCTTCGTTAAGTGCGGTATTAGCCGTACCTTTGTCCAAGAAAATTTAAGAATAACTATATTAATATGAAACGTATTTTTACATTATTACTTGTTCTGCTGGGCCTTAACTCGGTCTGGGCTCAGAACATTAATCCAATGGCTCATCCTGATGCCGTTGTCAGGTCGGGCAAAGCGCGCTTTACGGTATTGACTCCTGAGATGATTCGTATCCAGTATAGCGATCGTGCACTTTTCGAAGATCGTGCTACCTTTGCAATTGTTAATCGTCGTCTGCCTGTTCCAGAGTTTTCAACAGAAGAAAAAGACGGATATCTGGAGATTAAAACATCTGCTCTTACTATTAAATATAAGATAGGTGGAGTAATAGATGGTCGTCATCCTTCTGCTGATGTGTTGAATATCAGTTTCAATCTTAACGGTCGCCAGGTACTGTGGTATCCTGGAAAGGATGATGCACTCAACCTGAAGGGAACTACACGTACCCTTGACGGACAAATAGGTGACAATAAGCGTCAGGAATTGGAGAATGGATTGTTGTCTAGAGCTGGATGGAGCATCATTGATGAGTCGCCACTTGCTCGTCGTGGTGATGGATCAACTACTTTCGTTTTTGATAAGCAGGTAGATGGTATTGATTGGGTGGCTGAACCTGTAGATAAACAGGCCATCGACTGGTATTTCCTTGGTTATGGTCATCAGTATAAGAAAGCCCTGGGTGATTATATTAAAGTGGCTGGTCGTCAGCCTATGCCTCCACTCTATGTGCTGGGTTATTGGTACAGTAAA
>JAEEGJ010016085.1_pt1 | contig 17282 bp, 12 predicted proteins | sample 8958761 | NCBI WGS metagenome assembly JAEEGJ01 (sample SAMN16246546, study PRJNA631951) | gut metagenome | biome: gut microbiome; feature: rumen; material: RS-attached | host: Bos | place: Iran: Karaj | collected 2018-10 | reverse complement strand
GGATCAAACTCTTCATTGTATATTTTTTATACTGCTTAGCTTGCCCTGACGCTGTTTCTATAAAGAAACTGACGCTCGTTTAAAGATAAAAAGTGTTACACTTTCTCTCGGTACTTGCTTGTACTTCCTTTCAGTCTTTTCAATGAACTTTTTAATTAACTCCTGCCTTTCGGTAGGGCGTTAAAAACCCGCTCTTGTTTGAAGCGGGACTGCAAAGGTACGAACATTTTTTGAATCCCCAAATTTTTTCTGAAAATTTTTCACTTTTTTTCTTCGGCCCGGATAATACCTAATTTAATACATAGAGTTCTCAGGAATTTTCCCTATATTTGTAGATTAGCAACCAAAAAATGGACATCAGACAAATACTGACTATAACCGTGCTCCTCATCCTGGGCAGCCAAACGGCGGTCTCGGAAAACGTTCCCGCGCAGGAAAAGCCGTGGGAACCTTCCGGGCACACGCTGGTGGGCATCCTGGAAGAGAGCCACTATACGCCCAATGAGTTTGCAGACGCATTGGGTTCCCCGTCACTGATGGCTATGCTGGAGGGCCTCCAGCCCAAATCCAGTCCCTGGATCAAAGCCCTTTTCAAGGCCCAGGTCCATTCCCTGATCCCGGACCTGAACGCCCGCTTTGTCAAAGAGAACGGCCTCTCGTTCAAACGCACCTGGGAAATCCAGAGCTACACCTTCACCTACCTGAGTGAAACAGTAGACGGCCGAAAGATAACAATGAGCGGCCGCGTCACCTTCCCCAACCACAAAAACGGCAAGCCCCACCAGGTAAAAACCCTCACGCTCCATACGCACCAGGCCTTCCTCTTTCCGGAATGGGCCCCGTCCCAAAGCCTGATGTTCATGCCCCTCAAAGCAATGTGGGACTCGGCCGTCATTGAGCCGGACCTCCAGAAATGGGGCATCAACTTTACCAAGGAACACGACGGCGGCGGCTCCGCCCTTCATATGGCCCGCCAGCTGGCCGACTGCACGGTAGCAGCGCTGGAAGTGATGCGGCAGCACGGCGTAACCCTGTCGCCCAAAGGCCACACCAACAACTGGGGCAGCTCGCAGGGCGCCGTTCCCTCCCTGTACTTTGCCAAATGGTACGACACTCAGGCCCCGCAATGGTTCAAGGACGCCATCAGGCTCAGGGCCACCTTCGTCGGAGAAGGCGCCACCGAGTGGAACGGATTTATGGAATTCAACTTCCAGCACCCGGAAATGATTGACCCGGACCTGATCATTATGACCGGCTACTTCCAAGGCTTTACCCCGGAACAGCTGGGCGGATACAAGCCGGAAGAGTTTGTGAACCAATGGTTTACAGACACCAAACTAGAAATAGAAGGAAAAGAATACCCCTTCCTGGACGTAGTAAGCTACTTCACCCCCAACGAAACGGGCCCCTATTCCAAAACCCTCACCTCCTTCAAACAGGTGTACGCGCCGGATATGTTAAAGGCCAATGGAGAAGTGGACCCCAACAGCCCCAAAATGAAAGCCTGGCTTTCCTGCCTCCACCAGTACAACAACCTGGAAGGCTGGACGCCCCGGCACCAGATATACATAGCCCACTGCAAGAAGGACGATATGATTCCCTACTACACGGCCTACAACGTGTATCAGCAATTAAGCAACCAGGGAAAGAACCGCAACGTTCATATGTTGTCCGTCCCGGCCTTCAAAATCATCCCCAGAAAAGGTATGAGCCCCCATTTGATCATAGCCTTTATGGTACAGGTGAATATGGCCTTTGCAGGAGAGAACCCGTCCGATATGACGCGGCTGTACTTAACCGTGAGATAGAAAACTATGAAAGATACCAAACACCCTTCTGAGGAAATGCGCTGGAAACAGTTCTACGCCAGCGGTTACGAGGAAATCCTGCAAAAGGACTTCCCCCAGAAGACGCTGTGGAAATTCCTGGAGAGCGGAATCCTGGAAGACAACAACCAGCACGACGCGCTGGTCTATTTTGGCCGAAGAATCAGCCGCAAAGAGCTTGTGGAGCAGGTGCACCTCTGGGCCCGCGTCATCAAAGGAATGGGCCTGGACGAAGGAGACGAGGTACTCCTCTTCGGCCCTTCTTTCCCGGAATTCATCTATATTATGCTGGCGGCCGATATGATTGGCGTCACTGCCAACCTGCCCAACCTGATGGTAAAGCCGGAAGCGCTGGAAACTATGGTTGGCAACAGCCGGGTGGCCTTTGTCTTTGACGGAATGGAGAAAGACATCCGGAAAATCCTGGAGCGCCCGCAGTTTGAACACGTGGTCATCCTGAGTGCCACGCACTCGATGAGCTATCCCCTCAAACTGGCAGCCGCACCCCTGAACCGCCTCAAGCATCCGTGCCACAGCGCCAAATATTTAAGGGCCGATACCGCCATCCGGCGCTTCGGAAAATACAACGGACCGCTGGAGAAGAAGGCCGAAACGGGAAAACCCGCGTACATCTTCTGTTCCTCCGGCACCACCGGCAAGGGCTACGCCAACCAGATAGCGATGAGCGACGAGGCTATGATAGCTATGTGCCGCAACGCACTGGCCTTCAACCTCAAGGGAACACCCTTCCGCGAAGGAAAGTCATACTGTCCCCTGCCGCCCTTTGTGTGCACCGGCTTCTTTGTGCTGGTAATGGCCCCGCTGCACCGCAGTATGACCGTGTATCTGGATCCCCGGATGAGTGCCGAGCAGTTTGCCAAGAACGTGCTGGCCTTCCGCCCGCAGATCTCCCTGGCCACCGGCGCCTACTGGGTACGCTTCATCAAGCACGTGGACCGGCTCATCCAAAAGGGAAAGCGGCCCGACCTCAGCTTCCTCCGCTTCCCCGTGATGGGCGGCGAAGGCTGCACCCCTGCAGCCCTGAAGCACATCAACGAAGTCCTGGAAGCCTGCGGAAGCCCGGTAGCCCTCACCTCCGGCTACGGCCTCAGTGAAACCTTCTCCGTATGCACGGTGGACTACGAGCCCACGGGCTTTGACAAAGACTACTCCCGCGCCGTCGTGAGCGTAGGATACCCCTTCCCCGGCAACGTGGTGGGCATTTTTGACCAGGACGGAAACGAACTGGGCTACGAGGAAAGAGGAGAGATTTGCGTTAAGACCCCGTCCCTCGCTATGGGCTGCAGCCAGGACGGCTGGATGCACACGCAGGATTACGGACAGCTGGACCAAAATGGCAAGCTTTTTGTGTATGGCCGTATGGCCCAGCACGTTGTGGCACCTAACGGAGAAAAGGTATACCTGTTTGACATAGCCAACAAGCTGCGGGAAGACCCTGCGGTAAAAGATGCCCTGGTATGCCAGCTGGCCACGGAAGACCAACCCCTGGTGGCCCACGTGGTGCTGGAAGACAACATTATAGAAACTGAGAAAGAAATCCTGGCCCGCCTGGATGCCGCCATAAAGGCCTTCCTCCCCGAGGGGCTGAGCCTCAAAGGCTACCGCTGGGAGCAGGAACAACTGAGAATAAACATTGTTGGAAAGATAGACCGGAACTACTACAGCCACGTGCTCACCGGCTATCAATCCCTATAATAGAAGCATATAGAACAAATGGACAAAAAACTAGTCATCATCCCCACCTACAACGAGAAGGAGAACATCAAAGGCATCATAGCCGCGGTGTTCGCTCTCCCCGGCACCTTCAACGTACTGGTGATAGACGACGGCTCCCCCGACGGAACCGCCGCCCTGGTCAAGGAAGCCCAGAAAGATTACCCGGAAACGCTGCACCTTCTGGAACGCAGCGGCAAGCTGGGTCTGGGCACCGCCTACCTCACCGGTTTCCGCTGGGCCCTGGATCACGGATATGACTACATTTTTGAAATGGACGCCGACTTCTCCCACAACCCGCAGGATCTGCTGAGACTCTACGAGGCCTGCTCGGAGGGAGGCGCCCAGCTGGCCGTGGGCTCCCGCTACTGCAACGGTGTGAGCGTGATTGACTGGCCCATAAGCCGCATCATTATGTCCTATTTTGCTTCGGCCTATGTGAGAACCGTGCTGGGGATGCGCGTGTACGACACCACAGCCGGTTTCGTATGCTACAAGCGGGAAGTCCTGGAAAACCTGGACCTGGATGCCGTGAAGATGAAAGGCTACGGCTTCCAGATTGAGATGAAATACAGCGCCTGGAAGCTTGGGTTCACCATAAAAGAAGTGCCCATCGTCTTTACCAACAGACAGAAGGGCACCTCTAAAATGAGCGGTGGAATCTTTGGAGAAGCTTTCTGGGGCGTTATGGCTCTGAAATTTCGCAAGATAACACCCAGCCGCCACCGGGCGCAAGGTGAATCTTAACCGGCTGGCCGTCCAGCACCACCTCAGACATCTTATAATCACGGGCAGCGCGGTGAGCGTTGACACCGTCGGCCACCACCTGCACCTTGGTACCGGCCGGCAGGAAGTTCAGATCCAGCTCCAGGTCACGGGCCTCCCAGTTGGTGAGGGCGCCCACATACCAGGTGTTACCCTTGCGGCGGGCCATCACCACGTACTCCCCTATCTTGCCATCCAGCGCAACGGTCTCATCCCAGGTAGTAGGGATGGCACTAATCCAAGCGGTGCACTCGGGCTCGCGCATATAATTGGAAGGAGAATCGCACAGCATAGAGAGCGGAGCGTCAAAGATCACGTACTCGGCCAGCTGGTGGCAGCGGGTACCCTGTGACATAGGTTCGTCGCCCACCGAGCGGTAGTTGTCCTTGCGGGCATTGCGCATAGCACCCTGGGTGTAGTCGGCCGGACCAGCCACCAGACGCGTGAAAGGAATGGTGACATCGTAACGTACCTGATCTACGGAAGAGTCACCCCATTTCATATTCTCCAGGCCATAGACGCCCTCAAAGTTGAGCACGTTGGGATAGGTACGGTACAGACCCGTGGGCTTGTAAGCGCCGTGGAAATCCACAAACATATGATAACGGGCCGAAGTCTCAGCAGCACGCTTGTAGAACTGCACCATCTTTTGGTCGTCGTGATCCATGAAGTCAATCTTCCAGCCCTTGATGCCCATCTTGGAATACTGGTCGCAGAGTTCCTCCATCTGGTCGTCAAACAGGCGGGCAATGGTCCAGAGCACGATGCCCACGCCCTTCTGCCGGCCATAGCGAACCAGCTCGGGCAGGTCAATCTCCGGAATGGTTTCCTTCATATTGAGGACGGTATTCTTGGCCCAGCCCTCGTCCATCACAATGTACTCTACACCGTGAGCCGCTGCAAAGTCAATATAATATTTATAGGTCTGCGTATTGATGCCGGCCGCAAAGTCAACACCGTAGATATTCCAGCCGTTCCACCAGTCCCAGGCCACCTTGCCGGGCTTGAGCCAGGAGAGGTCGGAAAGGGCCGAAGGAGAAGCCAAGCGCCAGACAAAGTCGCTCTGCGTGAGTTCCTTGTCCTCTTTAGCAACAATGACAATTCTCCAGGGCAAGACCGAAGTATTCTCGGCAATCACGTCCTTGCGGGCCGTGATGATGCGCTGGAAAGTATCGCCATCCTCCTCGGCATATTTGGCAGGAACGCGGGCAAAACGGGTCTCCAGCTTCTTGTCTGCATCGCCATTGTAGAAATACATACCGGGATAATCCAAGAGGTCGCTTTCCGTAATGCAGAGCTTGATGCCCTCGGAGGCGCAAACCGTAATGGGCGGGAAAGCGATACGGTCCTTACGCCATTCAGATATCTTGTTAACGGTATACTGGGCCTCCTGGGAGCTGAAGAACTGGTCGTCCAGGGTCTGCGTATGCTGGTTCACATAAGGAATAAAGGTCTCCCAGTCCTCGGAGAACACAAACGAAGTTTCGTCGGACTTGACGGTAACGGGCTTGGCGGGAACAAAACGCCAGGCAATGCCGTCGTCATAGGCGCGGAACACCACGTCAAAGCCCTTAGCCTTGAGCGTGAGCTCGTTAAAGTGGTCGCGAACAGAAGAACGCTTGAAAACCGGAGCATCAAAGGAAGCATCCACACTGCGGCGCACAGCCTTGCTGAACTTGGTTCCGGGGCCCCAGACGGTGCCATCGGCGAGCGTCAGCCCCAGCGGAGAAGGATCCAGCAGCGGAGTGCCATCCAGCATCACGCTGTAAGTGAAGGTCTTGCCGGTTTGCACGCTCAGGGAGAGGTGCCCGTCCGGCGAAGTGAGCGTATAGCCCTTGGCCCAGGCCCCTACGCACACGGCGCAGAGCGCCAGAATGGTGATTAGTCTTTTCATTTTATCAATCTTAAACTTATGCGGTTTCTTTCCAAATCTACGTTAAGGACCTCCACCATCACGTGCTGGTGCAGCTTGAGAACCTTGGAAGGCACAGCCATCCCCCTCACGCCCATCTGGGAAGCGTGAATAAGGCCATTCTCGTGAAGGCCGATGTCTACAAAAGCCCCAAAAGCCGTCAGGTTGGTCACCAGTCCGGGCAGTTCCATACCGGGCTTGAGGTCGTCAATCTCGTGGATATCCTCTGCAAAAGAGAACTCCTGGGCGCTTTCCCGGGGGTCACGGCCCGGCTTCTGCAGTTCCAGAATAATGTCGTTGACAGTAGGAAGGCCGAAGTCTTTCTCCACATACTTGGAAGCCTCAATGCCCTTGCAGGCCTCTGCATTGCCAACCAGCTGCTTGGTGCTCAGCTTGAGGTCCTTGGCCATCTTGGCCACAATATGATACGCCTCCGGATGCACGGCCGAATTGTCCAGCGGATTGGCCGCCCCGGCAATGCGGAGGAAGCCGGCGCACTGCTGGAAGGCCTTGTCTCCCAGACGCGGCACCTTCTTGAGCTGCTCACGGGACGTAAAGTCCCCGTTGGCAGCCCGGTAATCCGTAATGGCCTTGGAAAGTGCAGGGCCTATGCCGCTCACATAGCGCAGCAGGTACGGGCTGGCGGTATTGAGGTTCACACCCACGCTGTTTACACAGCTCTCCACGGTGTTGTCCAGTTTCTCCTTCAGAAGGGCCTGATCTACATCGTGCTGATACTGCCCCACGCCCAGGGACTTGGGGTCAATCTTCACCAGTTCGGCCAGCGGATCCATCAGGCGGCGGCCAATGGAAACGGCGCCACGCACCGTTACATCGTACTCCGGGAACTCCTCGCGGCCCACGTCGGAGGCCGAATACACGGAAGCGCCATCCTCACTCACGGAGAAGATGCGCACCTCTTCCGGCAAGCCCACTTTGCGGACGAAATCCTCCGTCTCGCGGCCGGCTGTACCGCTGCCAATGGCAATGACCTCTATCTTGTACTTATCCACGAGGTCCGACACCTTGATGATGGCGTCCATCTTCTTGGCCACCGGCGGATGCGGGTAAATGACGTCGTGACACAGCAGGTTGCCCTGTTCGTCCAGGCACACCACCTTACAGCCGGTGCGGAAACCGGGGTCAATGGCCATCACGCGCTTCTGCCCCACCGGCGGGGCCAGCAGCAGCTGGCGGAGGTTCTCTCCAAACACCTGGATGCTTTCAATATCGGCCTTCTCTTTGGCCTCTCTGAGCACTTCACCTGTGATGGAAGGATCCAGGAGGCGCTTCCAGGCGTCGTCCACGGCGTCGCGGACCTCGTGATGCGAGGGGTAGCCGTGTTCCTGGCAATAGTCGTAATACAGTTTGTTGCCGCACTTCTCGCCGTCTGCGTCTATCTCCACTTTGAGGAAACCTTCATCCTGTGCCCGCAGCATAGCGAGGAGGTTGTGGGAAGGGATCTTGGAGATGGGCTGCGAGAAGTTGAAATACGTGCGGTATTTGGCAGCCTCGGGGTTGGACATACCCTCCTTGGTCACCTTGGAGCATACCCGGCGGGTGCGGTAGATGCCACGCAGCGTCTCACGGTTGTGGGCCGTTTCGCTTATTCTTTCGGCCATAATATCCCTGGCACCCTGCAGGGCCTCATCTACGGAGGCCACCTCTCCCTTCACGAACTTCTGGGCGTCGGCCTGGGGGTTGCGGCTCTTGTTGTTCCAAAGGAGGTCGGCCAGCGGCTCCAGGCCTTTGGCAATGGCCACCGTGGCGCGTGTCTTGCGTTTGGGACGGTACGGAAGATACAGGTCTTCCAGCTCGCTGCTGCTCACGCAGTTCTCAATAGCTTTCTGTAGCTCCGGCGTCAGCTTCCCCTGCTCCTCAATGGTTCCCAGGATGGAAGTCTTGCGCTTTTCCATCTCTTCAAAGACATCGGCCCAATGCTTGACCTGGGCCACCTCCACGTCTGTCATTCCGCCCGTGCGCTCCTTGCGGTAACGGGAAATGAACGGGATGGTACAGCCCTCTGCAAACAGTTCTGCGCAGTTTTCCACCTGCCAATTTTGGATGTGCAGGTTAGTAGCGATATATTTAATATACAGTTCTTTCATAATTTTCAAATTTAACCTTTTTTGCTTATTTTTGCAAGCATTTTTCTAGGATAACCAATGAAGAAGGACCAAATGGGTTGGGGCTATAAGCTCACCAAAGCTTATTTCCGCTGGGCATCGTGCGGCGTATATCTCCGTCACTATTATTGCCTGGGCCGGGACCGCATTCCTGCCCCCGGAACGCCCACGCTGGTGGCTATGAACCACCAGAACGCCTTCCTGGATGCCCTGGGGGTGCTCCTCTCCAAGGACGACCGCCGCTGGCACTTCATTGCCAGGGCCGATGCCTTTGACATCCACCCCCTCTTTGGCAAATTCATCCTCTGGGCCGGCGTACTGCCCGCCTTCCGCCTGCAGTATCAAGGAGAAGAAGCCCTGGCCAACAACGACGAGACCTTCCGCCTCACCGAGGAAGGCCTGCTGAGCGGCCAGTCCGTGCTCATCTTCCCGGAAGCCGGACACCAGGACAAACACTGGCTGGGCACCTTCTCGTACGGCTACACCCGTATGGCCTTTCAGGCGGCCGAAAAAGCCAACTTCGAGAAAGAGATCTTCATCCTCCCCGCCGCCAACCACTATTCTGAATACATTGGCCCGCAGCAGAGTATGCTGGTGAACTTTGGCACCCCGGTCTCGCTGCAGCCCTACTACGAGCTCTATAAAACCAAGCCCCGCACCGCCCAGCGAGAAGTTAACAAGCTGGTCCGCAGCCAGATAGAAGAGATGATGCTGGACATCCGGGACCTGGAGCATTATAAAGACATTGACTTTCTGCGCCGCTGCCTGCACGAGGAAGAGGCTCCCCTTCCGGAGCAATTGCAGTTTGACCAGGAACTGGTCCGCAGCCTGGAAGGCAAGGACCTCACGCCCGTCACGGAGTACCGCGAGGCCCTGGAAGCCGCCGGCCTGGAAGACCGCGTGTTCAAGGAGGCGCCGTTCGGATTCCTTTGGGCCCTGCAAGCCCTTACGCTCATTGCCGCTTCTCCGGTGGCGCTGCTGGCTCTCTGGCCCTCCATTCCCGCCTGGTACATTCCCAAGCATTTTAGCGACAAACTGGGCGACGTGATGCTGCAGGCCAGCATCTGCCTGGCGGCCAATACGCTCCTGATCATGCCCATTGCAGCCGTTCTGAGCTTTATTGTAGTGGGCCTTCTCACCTCCTGGTGGCTGGGTCTGATGTACGCCGCCCTGCTGCCTTTCCTCTGCATCTTTGAATGGTATTACGTCAAACTGTATAAAACCGTAAAGGCCGATTTCCGCTACTACCGCGCCCCAAAAGCCGTCAAGGAAAAGCTGGCCGAAATGAGAAAGAAAATAGAAGTATTATGAATATAGAAGAACTTAACGCGGCCATTGCCGAAGAATTTGAGATTGAGGTGTCGGCCATCACCCCCGATGCCAACCTGAAAGAGACCCTGGAGCTGGATAGCCTGAGCCTCCTGGATCTGGTGAGCGTGGTGAGCGACGTAACCGGTTGCAAGGTCAAAGGCACCGACGTGAGCCACATTGCCACCTTTGGCGACCTCTACGCCTACATAGAGCAATGTTCGTAAGGCTTTACAGATACTTTACCCGTCACAAGGGACTCCTATACGCGCTGCTAATCCTGAGCAGTGCGGTTTTTCTTTTTTTCGCCCTGCAGATGCACTACGAGGAGGATATCTCCAAGCTGGTGCCCGGGGCCCAGGACAGCGAAAGCAGCCTGGCCTTCAATTCGTTAAAGGTTAAGGACAAGATCTTCCTGCAGTTCCCTTCGGCCACGCCTTCAGAGGTGGACGCCTTTATGGAAGGCCTGCAGCAAAGGGACAGCAGCATAGCCAACGTGCTGTACAAGCTGGACGGCAGCCTGGTGCTGGGAGCGCTGGATTTTGCTATGTCGCACCTTCCCTCCTTCGTCCCGGAAAGCGCCTACCTCGCCTTCGATGAGGCCATTAAGCAGGCCGAAGGAACGATGGCCCGGAATTATGAGCTACTGATGGCCGATGAAACGGGCCGAGACACCCAGATGATTACGCTGGACCCGCTGGATCTCCGCAGCCGAATCCTGCCCCTGGAAGGCCTGGGAGGCGGATTCAAAGTCAAGGACGGCCACCTGTACAGCGCCGACGGCAGCACTCTTCTGGCCTTCCTATCCCCCAACTTCTCCTACCAGAACTCCCAGGCCAGCCTGGAACTTTTGAACCATATCAAGGAACAGATTGCCCAGAGCGGACTGGAAGTGCTGGTGCACGGCGCACCCATCACCTCCGTGGACAATGCCAGCACCATCAAGGGAGACCTGCTGGTGACCATAGGCCTTTCCTTTATCCTGATTCTGCTGGTGCTTTGCATTAGCTTCAGGAGCTTTAATGTTGTCTGGCAAAACCTGCTGCCGGTAGGCTACGGAACCGCCTTTGCCCTGGCCGTAATGTACCTGATCAAGGGCAGTATGTCGCTTATGGCCTTTGGCATCTGCGCTGTGGTGCTGGGCGTAGCAATAAGCTACTGCCTGCACATTCTCATCCACCACCGTTTTGTGGGAGATATTGAGCGCCTGCTGCAGGAAGAAGCCCGGCCCGTGTGCCTGGGCAGCATCACCACCATTGGCGCCTTCGTGGGCCTGCTCTTTACCAAGAGCTCGCTGCTGCAGGACTTTGGCCTGTTTGCCTCCCTGGCGCTGCTGGGCAGCACGCTTTTCACGCTGGTCTTCCTGCCGCATTTCCTCAAAGACGGCGACCGCCGCTTCTCACAGAAGGTCCTGCGCCTGGTGGACAAAGTGAACGAAGCCCCCGTAGACCGCAATCCCTGGTTCATCGGCGCCCTCTGTATCATCATAGGAGTCAGCCTGTTCTTTGCCCCGCGCGTGCAGTTTGACAGCAACCTCCGCAACCTCAACTACGAGAGCCCGTCCACCATTGCGGCCCGTGAGCGCTATGCCCTTCAAAACCAGGACGGCCTGCAGCAGCGCTATTACGCAGCCGCCGGCGCCACCCTGGACGAAGCCCTGGAAAACCATGCCTTGCTGCGCTGCAGCATTGATTCGCTGCTCGCTGCCGGCACCGCCGCCAAGGCTTCCGACCTGGCTTCCGTGCTCCTGATTCCGCAGGCCGAACAGGCCCGGCGAATAGCCGCCTGGAATGCCTTCTGGACGCCGGAGAAGAAGGCTTCGGCCCTTAAAGCCATTGCTTCTTCCTCCAACAAAGTGGGGCTGGACGCTTCTCTGTTTGAGCCCTTCGAGGGGCTGCTGAATGCTTCTTATGAGCCTGCATCTCTGTATGAGGCCGGGATTGTGCCCGACGGCCTGCTCTCCAACTATGTAGAGTATTCCGGCGGGCGGTATCTGGTTTTTAGCCCGGTTCTGATGCAGCCGGTCAACCAAAAGGCCGTGGACGATGCCCTGGCGGCCGTTCCGCACGCCATTGTGGTGGACCCTATCTATTATACGGGTAACCTGGTGGAGCTCACCCACCGCGATTTTAACGCCGCCCTGCTGCTTTCGTCGCTCTTTGTGCTGGCAGTTCTGCTGGTCAGCTTCCGCCGCATCTGGGTGGCCCTGCTGGCCTTTATGCCAATGACGCTGAGCTGGTATGTGGTGCAGGGTATGATGGCCCTTTTCGGCCTCGAATTCAACCTCATCAACATTGTCATTTCCACCTTCATCTTTGGCATTGGGGTGGACTACAGTATCTTTGTGATGCAGGGTCTTCTGGGCGGCGGCGAGCTACTGGGACAGCACAAGACAGCTATCTTCTTTTCGGCCTTTGCGCTGTTTGTGGTCATGATTTCGCTGCTCTTTGCGGTGCATCCGGCCATCCGCTCCATTGGCCTTTGCTCCATCATTGGAATGAGCGCTACCATCCTCATTACTTACTCCCTGCTGCCGCTGCTGTACCGCTTTTTTGCCAAGCGTTTCTCCCGTTAGCTTTTTTTTGCTAATTTTGCCGCAGATATGGCCGAGGCATACATGTTCCCCACCTCCGTCAAGGAAGTGGAAGCCCTGGGATGGGATTACATAGACATTATCCTCTTTTCCGGCGACGCGTTCATTGATCATCCGTCGTTTGGAACGGCCGTCATAGCCCGCTGGCTCCAGAAATGGGGCTACCGAGTGGCCGTGGTGCCGCAGCCCAACTGGAGGGACGACCTCCGCGATTTCCGCAAACTGGGCCGACCCAGGCTCTACTTTGGCCTCAACGCCGGTGCTATGGACTCAATGGTGAATCACTACACCGCCTCCAAGCGCCTGCGCCACGACGACGCCTACACCCCCGAAGGCAAGGCCGGAGCCCGTCCGGACTACGCCGTAACGGTGTACACCCAGATTCTCAAGAAGCTGTACCCGGATGTGCCGGTGATCATTGGCGGCATTGAAGCCTCCCTCCGTCGCCTAACCCACTACGACTACTGGAAAGACTGCCTGATGCCCTCGGTCCTGTATACCTCCGGGGCCGACTACCTCTGCTACGGCATGGGAGAAAGGCCGATGCTGGAGCTCACCAAAGGCATTGAAAAGGGCTGGAACCAGCATAGAATGCAGCAAATCCCGCAGATAGCCTTCTATGTGACTGGAAAGGTACCGGAGGGTAAGGCTCCGGAAACCTTCGCCACCCCCGGCGATAAGGGGGAGGGGCCCGCTGGCGAAGCCAGTGGGAGGGACGGAGGGGCGCAGCCCCGGAGGGTTTCGGGAGCCTTACCCGGAGGGACCTTGGTATTACACTCATTTGAAGAGTGTCAGAAGGATAAGCGGGCCTTTGCTGAGAACTTTCATTGGATTGAGACGCACGCCAATATGATGCATCCGGATACCATTCTGGAGCCGGTTGGAAAGGGGTATGTGCAAATCAATCCGCCTTATCCTCCGGCTACTCAGGAGGAAATGGACAGCTTCTGGGACCTTCCGTTTACCAAGCTGCCGCACCCGCGGTACAAGGGCAAACGCATTCCGGCTTACGATATGATCAAGTTCTCGGTGAATACGCACCGGGGCTGCTTTGGCGGCTGTAACTTCTGCACCATTGCGGCCCACCAGGGCAAGTTCATCCAGAGCCGAAGCGAGAAATCCATCCTCAAGGAAGTCCAGGACCTCAACAAGCTGCCGGACTTTGCCGGCAATATCTCCGACGTGGGCGCCCCTACGGCCAATATGTACGGGATGCACGGCAAGAACCTGGAGCTGTGCGACAAGTGCAAGCGCCGCAGCTGCCTCTTCCCCAAACGCTGCCCCAACCTGGAATGCGACCACACGCGCCTAATGGAGCTGTACAAGAAGATTGACGGCACCAAGGGCATCCGGCACAGCTACATTGGCAGCGGCATCCGCTACGACCTCTTCCTCACCGAGGACGGCTTTGTGGACAACAGCTCCAAGCCCTACCTGAAGACCCTGGTACTGGACCATACATCGGGCCGATTAAAAGTGGCGCCGGAGCATACGGAAGACCACGTGCTGCAGAAGATGGCCAAGCCCAGCTTCAAGCTGTTTGAGCACCTCAGAAAGGAGTTTGACAAGATAAACCGGGACGCCGGAACGCACGTGGGCCTGGTGCCTTACTTCATTTCCTCCCACCCCGGATGTACCCTTAAAGATATGGAGCGGCTGGCCAATCATCCGGCCCTCAAGGGAATCTGGATGGACCAGGTGCAGGATTTCACCCCCACGCCTATGACCACCAGTTCGGTTATGTTCTACTCCGGATTGGATCCGCGGGATATGACTCCGGTGTTTACAGAGCACAATCCGCAGAAAAAACAGGAACAAAAATCGTTTTTCTTTAAAAATTCTTCTAAAAAAGGAGAAAAGCACTTGCAGAGTTCAAAACAATCCACTAATATTGCAAGCAGATTCAAACCCAAGAAAAAGACAAAAAAGGACTAAACCCAAACCTATACTATGGCAGATAAGAAAAGACACGTGGTGAGTTACGAGAAGATGAACGCTCATCCGGATTTGGCAGAAGCTTTTGCCCTTAAATACCCTAAGGGCTTCAGTGACTATTTGAACGATCTGGTCAAATACCCCAAGCCGGACGGCACGTCCTTCTATGCCGTAACCGTAGAAGTACCGGATGCCATTTACCTGGTAAAGATTAATGTAAAGACAGACGACCTCGAAGACGTAGCCCGTTGGCTGGAGGGAGAGGAAGACGCAGAGAACGAGGCCGTAGCCGGTGGCAGCGCAGATGCCTCCGACGCCAGCGGAGAAACGTTGCCGGACGATAATATAGCTCAGTACTCCACCGGAGCAGACGACGAGTAATCTATGGCCAATCGCGGTGGCATAAAATACATCTGGGGTCCGATGAGGACCCTTTTGCGTAATATCCCGGAGAACCGCGTACTCCTGGGATTATCCATTGCCACAGGCGCCCTGAGCGGCCTGGCCGCCGTGATCCTCAAACTGGCCATCCACTACATTCAGAGCTTCCTGGCCAACCTGCACGCCAACACTCCCTGGGCATATATCCTGCTCCCGGGCGTGGGTATGCTGCTGAGCCTGCTCATTGTCCGCTACCTTATTAAAGACAATATTGGCCACGGCGTTACCAAGGTGCTGCAGGCCGTCTCCAAGAACGAGTCCCGCATCAAGAACCACAACTGCTGGAGCTCGGTGCTCACCAGTGCCCTCACCATCGGCTTTGGCGGATCGGTAGGTGCCGAGGCCCCCATTGTGTACACCGGCGCCGCCATAGGCTCCAATCTGGGCCGATACTGCGGCATCTCCTACAGGGGTATGACGCTCCTGCTGGGCTGCGGTGCGGCGGGTGCCCTGGCCGGCATCTTCAACGCGCCCCTGGCGGGCGTGCTGTTTACCCTGGAAATCCTGCTCTTCAACCTGTCTATGAGCGGGGTGCTGCCGCTGCTTCTCAGCTCCATTTCGGCCACCCTGGTAAGCTATCTTTGCCTGGGAAAGGCCACGCAGTTTGAGACCACGCTTACGCCGTTCTCTATGCATAATGTCCCGTTCTACGTGCTTCTGGGCATCTTCTGCGGAGTTATGGCGCTGTACTTTATCCGCACCACGCTTACTATGGAAGACAAGCTGGGACGGTTCAAGAACCCCTATCTCAAATGGGCCCTTTCGGCCTTCTTCCTGGGCGTTCTCATTTATCTGTTCCCGCCGCTGCACGGTGAGGGTTACAACTTCCTGAGCCCGCTGCTCAACGGCCATCCGGACATCTCCTTTGGCGGATCCACTCCGCTGAGCTTTATGGCCGGCTGGGCGTGGGGCATTCCGCTCTTTTTCCTGCTGGTACTGCTGCTGAAGGTCTTTTCTATGACCTTTACCAATGCGGGCGGCGGCGTGGGCGGAACCTTCGGCCCTACCCTTTTTATGGGCGCTATTGCGGGATTTGTGCTGGCTTATACGCTTAACCTCATCTGGCCCGGCAAGGTGCCCGTCTCCAACTTTGTGCTGGTGGGTATGGCGGGGCTTATGGCTGGCGTGATGCAGGCGCCGCTCACCGCCATCTTCCTCATTGCGGAGATTTCGTCGGGTTATGAGCTGCTGGTACCGCTTATTCTGACTTCGGCCATTTCCTATGGCGTCACGCGCATTTTTGAACGCTATTCCATTTATACCAAGCGAATTGCGGCCAGCGGAGAGCTCCTCACGCACGACTCCGACCAGGCGGTGCTCACGCTTATGCACGCCCGGAGCCTGCTGGAAGACGACTTCCTGCCCGTGCGCATTGACGCCACGCTGGGAGAGTTGGTGGAGGTGGTTTCCAAGAGCGAACGCAGCATTTTTCCGGTCATAGATTCAAAGGGCCGATTCCAGGGCTACGTGTCGCTGGCGCGCATCCGCAAGGATATGTTCAGACCCGAGCTGTACCCCGTGAACCACGTTTACAACTATATGCAGACGTCTCCGGAATATGTGCACCCGGACGAACCTATGGATTCCATTATGCGCAAATTCGAGAAAACGGGCGCCTGGAACCTTCCTATGGTAGACGACGACCGTCAGTATCTGGGATTTCTGTCTAAGTCAAAGATTTTCAATGCTTACCGGCAGGAGCTCCGGGACTTCTCACAGGATTAACGCCTGATTATCAACAAGAAACGCCGCAATTATCTTGCGGCGTTTTTTCTTGTACACCTATGGGTGCTGTTGTAATTTTGGATTGGCAACTGTCTTGCGGGCCTCTCGATCGCCGCCAAGGTAGTGCTGTAGTTCGGTGCCGGCCCTCTCCACAAGGGCGGGCACCGTTTTATTGCCTGCGCCGGAACACGGCCAGCACCAGATTCTCCACAATGTACACGCAGAAGATCAGCAGCACGGCCAGGCTCCAGTTGAGCTTTAAGACCAGGGTTGAAACTATGACTGCCACGGCCAGGCACAGGAAAACGATGCGCTTGGCGTCCAGCAGCTTGTGACCCTTGGCCACCTTCATCCCAAACATAGGAATTTCGCTTACCAGGAGCAGGCCCAGGACAACGGCCAAGGCCGGCAGGAACCACTGCGTGCCTGCCCAGGTGCCCAGGATGGAGTCCGGATGCTTGGCCACAAAGTAGCACAGCGAGCCGCTTATGAGGGCCGCGGTGGGCGTGGCAATGCCAATGAAGTCCGAGCCTTGCCGCTCATCCACGTTGAACTTGGCCAGGCGCAGGGCGCTCATCACGGCCAGGAAAACGGGGATGACTTCCGTCCAGCTGTCTACGCCCATCTTCTGCATAGTGCCAATGAGGATGGCGGTGGGGAGCACTCCAAAACTCACCATATCGGCCAGGGAGTCCAACTCCTTGCCCATAGACGAATATGCGTTGAGCAGGCGGGCGGCCAGGCCGTCGCAGAAATCGCAGACGGCGGCAATGAGCATCAGGATAAAGGCATAATCCGGCCTTTCCTGTAAAGCGAACACCACTCCCACCGTGCCGCAGAGGACGCTGGTGGAAGTGATGGTGTTAGGGATATACTTGGTTAAAGACATTTACTTTACGCCAATCTTTTTGAGGATC
>JAEEGJ010016084.1_pt1 | contig 17282 bp, 14 predicted proteins | sample 8958761 | NCBI WGS metagenome assembly JAEEGJ01 (sample SAMN16246546, study PRJNA631951) | gut metagenome | biome: gut microbiome; feature: rumen; material: RS-attached | host: Bos | place: Iran: Karaj | collected 2018-10 | reverse complement strand
CGGTATCTGTCGGGAGGTGCGTCCGGATTTCGTCCGCAACCGTCATCCTTACCAGACTTTCACCCCGTTCAACCTGCTGATTTCCAAATCCGTGTTAGAGACCTGACGTTTCGATGAAACGTTGAAGGACTACGGCTATGAAGACACCTTTTTCGGAATGAATCTGGAAGAAAAACATATCCCCGTCTGTCATATTGACAACGAACTGTATCACGATGGTTTAGACACCAACAAAGATTTCCTCCGAAAAATCGAGGCCAGCGTCAAAAACTTGGACAAAATGTACCGCGACGGTAAGGTGGACGACCGTTTCCGGGAACAAAGCCGTCTGCTGCAAAAATGGGAACGGCTCAACAAATGCCACCACCACGCACTGATTTTTAATTCCCTGAAACTAATGCGCCCTCTTGTCATCAAACTGATGTTGCAAGCCAACATCCTAAAAGCCATGGACTTATACAAACTCCTGCTATTCAACGAGCTGCAAAACATGTAATTTCACATTTCTATGCAAGCGGAATCACACTTCACTCCGTCTCATTCATGATATCGGAATAGTATTTCACATTGTGTTGAAATTCTCAATTTAAAGACGATTAAGAAGTAACGTTTATTTGTTGGATAGCGAAATACAACATTACGTTACAGAAGATGAGCCCCGCACGTTCAAAAAAACCTTTGCAGAGTCACATAGAAATGCAAAAGAAAATAACAAAAAACAATCATTGATAAGAAACAAACGCTCAAGCTTATACTGGCATTGACAACCAATCTTTAATCACAAAAAAAAGGCCTCCGTTTCCGGAAGCCTTGTTATATTCAAATTATAAAATTCGAGGGAAGAAACCTAAAGCGGGACAGAGGCGATTACTTGGAGCCTTTGTCCTTCTGACCTGCGTGACCGCGGAAGATACGAGTGGGCGCGAACTCACCGAGTTTGTGACCGACCATGTTTTCGGTGACATACACGGGGATGAACTTGTTCCCGTTATGCACAGCGATGGTAAGGCCGACGAAATCGGGGGAGATCATGGAGGAGCGTGACCAAGTCTTGATGGTCGATTTCTTTCCTGACTCCTGGGCGGCGATCACACGTTGTTCCAGTTTGTAATGGATATACGGTCCTTTTTTTAATGAACGACTCATAATCAACAGTTTTTAGGTTATTTCTTTCTTCTTTCAACGATATACTGGGAAGAATTCTTCTTCGGATGACGGGTCTTGTAGCCTTTAGCGGGCATACCTTTGCGGGAACGCGGGTTACCACCGGATGCACGGCCTTCACCACCACCCATCGGGTGATCGACAGGGTTCATGACGACACCGCGGTTGCGCGGACGGCGACCGAGCCAGCGGCTGCGGCCTGCCTTGCCGGACACCTCGAGGCTGTGGTCTCCGTTGGAGACGATACCGATGGTGGCCTTACAAGCGCAGAGGATCATGCGGGTTTCGCCTGAGGGCAGTTTGATGATGGCGTAGCGACCGTCACGGGACATCAGCTGCGCGTAGGAACCGGCGCTGCGGGCGATTTTGCCGCCCTGACCGGGACGCATCTCGATGTTGTGGATGATGGAACCGAGGGGAATCTCGCCGATAGGAAGGCAGTTGCCCAAATCGGGGGCGACACCCGTGCCGCTGACGATCTGCTGACCCACCTTGATGCCGTGAGGCGCCACGATGTAGCGTTTCTCACCATCGGCGTAGAACAGCAGGGCGATGCGTGCCGAGCGGTTCGGATCGTATTCAATGGTCTTTACGGTGGCCGGAACACCATCTTTGTTTCTCTTGAAATCTATGAGACGATACATCTGCTTATGACCGCCACCGCGGTACCGTACCGTCATCTTACCACTGTTATTGCGGCCGCCAGTGCTGTGTTTCGGGCACAGGAGGCTCTTTTCGGGCTTGCTCGTGGTAATGTCATCGTAAGCGCTAATCACTTTGAAGCGCTGACCCGGCGTTACTGGTTTGTACTTTTTTAATGCCATTTCTTTTAAAGGTTATAGGTTATGGGTTATGGGTTATTGAAGTTCAATAGCCGCAACCGTCACCCGTTATTAAATGTTACTGTAGAAATCGATTTTATCTTCCTTATCGACGAAGACGTAAGCCTTCTTGAAATTGTTCTTCTGACCGAGGATAACACCGGCTTTGGTGTTGCGGGCAGTGGTTTTGCCGCGTTGGATGAGTGTGTTCACGCGGACGACCTTCACTTTATAGACTTCCTCAATCTCGCGTTTGATCTCGGGTTTCGTAGCCTCGCGCGTCACCATGAAGCCGTAGCGGTTGTATTTCTCCGCGACGCCGGTCATTTTCTCGCTGATGATGGGTTTTATGATGCAACTCATTGTTCTGACTTTTTAAGGGTTATTGAATTATTCGCCTAACATTTTCTCCAGCTCTTTCAGGCTGCTTTCGCAGATGATGAGGCTGTTGGCGTTAAGCACATGATACGTATTGGCATCGATGGCGCGCATGATGTTGGTGCGTTGCAGGTTGCGGCCGGAGAGGAAGACGTTGCGGTCGTTCTCGGGCAGCAGAAGCAGGGTCTTCTGACCTTCGAGTTTGAGGTTCTTGAGCATAGCCTTGTACTCCTTGGTCTTGGGCTCGTTGAAGGTGAAGTCTTCCACCACGGTGATCTTGCCTTCCTGCTGTTTGTAGGTGAGGGCGGAGAAACGGGCGAGGCGTTTCACTTTCTTGTTGAGTTTGAAGCCGTAGTCGCGAGGGTGCGGGCCGAACACGGTGGCGCCGCCGCGGATCGTCGGGCTCTTGATGCTACCTGCACGGGCGCCGCCGGTGCCTTTCTGCCGTTTCAGCTTGCGAGTGCTGCCTGACACGGTGGAGCGTTCCAGCGTATTGTGCGTGCCTTGTCTCTGATTTGCCAAATATTGTTTCACGTCAAGCCAGATGGCGTGATCGTTCGGTTCCACGTTGAAGATCTTATCGTTCAGGGTAACCGTCTTTGCAGTCGCGCTGCCGTCTATTTTATAAACTGTTAGCTCCATCTCTCAATAATTATATATGAACCATTGGCTCCCGGAACGGAACCTTTAACTAATAATAAATTCTTCTCGGGGACGATCTTGACGATCTGGAGGTTGATGACCTTCACTTTGGCGTTGCCCATCTGGCCGGCCATGCGCATGCCTTTGAACACGCGTGACGGATAAGAGGATGCGCCCATAGAACCAGGGGCTCTCAAGCGGTTGTGCTGGCCGTGGGTGGCGTCGCCGACACCGCGGAAGTGGTGGCGTTTCACAACACCCTGGAAGCCTTTACCCTTGGAGGTGCCGCTGACATCCACGAACTCGCCTTCCTCGAAGACGGTGACGTCGAGCACTTCACCCAAGGACTTGCGGTGACCTTCCTCGAAGCGGGTGAACTCACGCATGATCTTTTTCGGCGTGGTGCCGGCCTTCGCGAAGTGACCCTTCAGCGACTTGGTCGTGTTTTTCTCTTTCTTCTCGTCATAAGCCAATTGGATAGCGCTGTAGCCGTCCTTCTCGACGGTTTTGACTTGCGTGACCACGCAAGGACCAGCCTCTAACACCGTGCACGGCACAACCTTGCCGGAGGCATCGTAGATGCTAGTCATCCCAATTTTTTTTCCTATTAATCCTGACATTTTTGGTTAGATTTATAAAATAATTTGACATTTTACGCCTGTTTCGACACTTAATTCTGTTATCCAACTAACTGAGAAACAATCAATTGAACTTCAAAAACCAGTTTTTCTAACAAGCGTGCAAATATACACTTTTTCTTTATAGTCAATCACTTGCATGAAAAAAGTTTTCAACAGCCGCGAACCTTGAAACCGTTACGACTCGCAAAGGCCCCATTCCGTTTGGACTCCCTCCCCTACCGAAAACAACACGCACTGCCGACACACACCGCCATAACTAGAAAGCGAGACAGAGACCGGCCAAACGGAAACTCGCACCCGCAAGGGCAAATGGAAACTGAAACATTGCGCCCGCAGTCTCGGGTCGCAATGTTTTATCTGTTTTTAGTCGCGGAGGCAGCGGACAGAGAAACCGTAGTTCTTGCCGCCATTGTAGCGGTTCACATAGGGGTTGATATAGTACACGTCGCGATAGTAAGCGTCGTAACCACTGTTCTGCGTAGCGCTCCAGAAATAGGTACCGAATCCTGCGTAGTCGAACGACGAACCGCAACAGAACCCAGCGGGAACGGCCCCGAAACCCGAAGCATTATTCGCCGTTACGCTCTGGTCGCCAGGATAACACTCACCACTGAAACTATCCCAGCCAGCCTCGGAGGCCAACGCCTTGGCAATGTAGGTTGTGTTACTTTCACATACATATTCGGACTGGCTGCCCACATAGTTGGTCAGTGTCGTCCACTCCGCATCGCTCGGCAGATGCCAACCCTCAGGGCAGATGCCCCTGCGGTGACCGCTGAATGTCACAAACACCGCGTTGCCGCTGCTCGTATTCACACTGGTCTCCCCGTACGCTGTGTTGAACGTATCAACAGCCGCATTCCAGTTGTACAACAGGCCGTAGTTCATCGGCGCATACGTGGCGGGATCGTTGTTGTACCAGAAAGCCTGCTTGCCCGTGTGGGTGCTTCCTATGCCTGCAGCCGGAATGAGGTATGTTCCCGTGCTCGGCGAGGTGGTTGTCCGCAAGTTCTCCCTCGTCCAACATTGGCCCCCAATCTGCACCGTGTTATAAACGTTGCCTTCGTGGTCGGTCACTGTGGGGGTGCCGGGACAAAAATTACTATAATATGCTGTGGTGAAACTCCGCTGCTCTCCATATGCAATGCCCTGGCTGTTGGTGGCGTATGCACGAACATAATAGGTGGTTCCAGAGGTCAAACCATTTATACTGCTGATAAAACTACCCGTGCCACTGCCGTCAGTAGTATGGTTGTCGTTGACGGTCGGATTTTGAGTAGTGCTCCAGCATACACCGCGGGCGGTCACTGTTGCCCCTTCATCGGAAATAACATCCCCGCCGCACATAGCTGTGGTCGTCGTAATGTAACTCACCATGTCTGTGGTGACCATCGGCAATGTGGCGGAAGTGGTGGTAAAACTCAACTGTTCCCCGTATGTTGTGCCTGCACTATTGGTGGCGTAGGCACGAACATAGTACGTAGTACCAGCATCAAGATTTGTCAAATTCAACCCGAAAGTTCCTAAATCACTTGCAGCGGTAATATGGTTATTGGCCAATGTCGGATTTTGAGCAGTGCTCCAACAAAAGCCACAGTCACTAATCCAGTATATTCCTGAATTAAACAAACGTCCGGTAAGATATGCTTCATTATATGATACATTATTTACTGACAATGTGCTTACTGAAGGTCGTTGCAATTGTTCCATCTGAGCCAACAGTGCAACCATTTCTGTGGTGTCGCTTTCCTCGGTTGTTGGCAACTTCACGAAGCTACCGCCTGTCAGGAAAATCGTGTCATTGCTGATGGTCAGAATTTGTTGCTCGATATAGCTCGTGAGGTACCCGGCATCGTTATTAAAGGCACTAACATTAGTGGGGACAGTTGGAATGGTCGGTTTGTTGATCAAATCGTTGTAGTCGCCGCTGAAGAGTTCGGGTTTGTTGAGAATTTGCGCCGCACCCTCGATGGCGTTCCAATCCGCGTTCTCCTGCGCAGGAACCTGTTCCAATGTGATGTAACCCGCATCGTTCGTATACGCACTCACATTTGTCGGCACTGAATCCATCGTGATGTAATTCGCATCATTCGTTAATTCACCGACAGATTGCGGAATCGTAGGCTTGTTTGTCAAATCGTTATAATCCCCGCTGAAGCCGTTGCCCGCCTCCTTCGCGTAGAAGGCATACGGCACACTCAACAGCTGCTGCACGCTCGTGATGATGTAGTCATCACCGCCGTTCGGGTCGGTTTCAGTTTTCAGAAAGTAAAGACCGTTCGCCCAGTCGATGCCGGTGAAAACACCTTGCTGCACGGTGCCGCCACCGATTTCCACGGTCAATAGGCCGTTAGCGTTTGTGGTAGCGGTATGTGTCTCCACATACTCTGCGTTGCCAGATGCACTTCCTTGCAGGATGCTTACGCGCAAACCCACTGGCGCGTTGGAGACTAATGCGTTGCTCGCGTTGCGAACCACCGCTTGGTAGCTGAATTTCTCTGGTGCCTGCGCGAAGAGGGAGGTGGCACAGAACAGGAGGAGGATAATTAATACAATTGTTCGTTTCATACTTTATCGTTTTTGTTTGCATTATCGTTTCTGTGTCCCAGGGCTCACTGCATTCATCCTGGGTTAACATAGGTCGGGCTTTCAGCCCTTTTGGGAATAGGGTTACACAAAATTCACGACGGCAAAGGTAGGAAAAATGTTGATACGATGAAGCGATGAATGAACAATGAAGGATTACTGCCTGCTCTAGTGAGGCGGAGATTCCGATTGTCAAGTCAATGTTTTTGTTTTCCGGAAGTGAATTGGTTGTCGGGAAAGCGACAATCCTACCGTTTCACGAACCTTCTCGTCACAGTTCCTGCATCCGTGAAAACACGCACAAAATAGATACCGCTGGCCAAATCTGCAACGTTGACAGGTGTGTTTTCGGATACAATCGGAACAATCTGCAATAATTTGCCATACACATCAAACAGCTGTAAATCCCCACCCCATTCTTCATTCTTCATTCTACATTCTACATTGATCACATCCGTGGCGGGATTCGGATAAACCCGCACATGGTCAGCCAATGTGTGTTCTTCAATGCCCGTGTCGAAGAAGTGGACGTGGAAGGTCAGCTGGTTGCCGTTTTCCTGAATGTCGGTGATTTCGAAACTGTTTTCGGGCGTGCCGTCGGTCAGGTAGGGATGCGGGTCGGTGGTCGGGCCAAAGGACGTGCGACCAGAAGCTTGACTGAAGTACGCTTCAGAAATCCAACCGTTTACCGTGTCAATCGCGCTGCCCGGACGGAAAATCCAATACTGGTGCGCCTGGTTGTAGAAATCGAAGAAAGCGTTGGCGAACATGCCATTGTAATCCAACGACACGGTGTCGTTCCACCGGGCCACCAGAAGTCCTGTGCCGGGAATGCTCTCGTCAAATAGATCCGCCTGACTGCGATACTCGAACACATACCACTGCGTGGGGTCAATGTGCGATTTGATGTAATAGCAGTTCTGCGACGGGCTGGAGCCTACACTCAGCAGCGTGTAGTCACCGTCCTCCGTGATTTCTATCGGATCGTCTGACACATGCAGGATCTTGTTCTTGTAAATGGCAGCCATCTGGTTGTTCTGATAGTTGCTGCACATCATGTCCCACGTCCCGGCAGCTGAAATGTCTCCGTAATTGATGTAATGGTAAAGGTCTGGCAGGTTGAGCGAATGCCCCATCTCGTGGCGGAACACATGGGCACTGAACAAGGCCGGGGGCGCACCCTCGAACTCAAAATTGAACGTATTGATTCTTAACCCGTTGATTTTCGGTTCATAATCAAGCGAATCGTACGGGAAATACTCCATGTGGGGCCAGAGGATGGATGCCCACTCACCCGTGCCGCCTTTCACGATAATGCTGAGATTATCGAGCAATCCGTCAGCATTGCCGTCAAGACTGACATTCGGATCTACCAAATGCATGGAATCGACATAGCTGACGATGCGCCCCAAAAGCTGCGCCTCGCGCATGGAAACGCCCATGAACGGATTCGGTTCCGTGTATCCGATGGGGTTCCACGGAGTATATGGCTCAAAATATGCACGCGGATGCGCATCCTGATACGAGACAATCACCCCGTTCTGGATGTTGTTCGGATAAATGGTATTGTAATGGATATTGCCGTAGGTCATCACGTCATAAAAATTATAGACGCTGAGATAACCCGGCGTTTTCCCGTTAAACATGGTGTCGATTTGCGCAAACGAATGGTCAATCTCCGCATCATCCGCAAAACGGACGAAAATGACCAAATTGGTTAATTCGGTAGTTTGCGCTTGCATCATCCCAAAAGAGGCAAGCATCAACAAAAATGTGATTATTTTTTTCATAAAGGTTTTGAGTTTTTGGCTTTTGGCTGATTACACTTGCGATAACTATTTATCTCATCATCTCATCATCTCATCATCTTATCATCGCATCATCTTATCATCGCATCATCTTATCATCGCATCATCTTATCATCGCATCATCTTATCATCGCGTCATCGTCTCACAACTCCTTCCGCAACCGTGCCACCGGAATCCCCATCTGCTCACGGTACTTCGCGACAGTGCGACGGGCGATATTGTATCCTTTCTCATTCAGCATCGCACAGATTTTATCATCAGAAAGGGGCTTCTTTTTGTCTTCTTCGGCAACGAGGTCTCCCAAAATCTGTTTGATTTCCTTGGAGGAAACGTCATCGTCATTAACAGCTTCGGAGAAAAGATGCTTGAGGGGAATGATACCGAAATCTGTCTGCACATACTTGCTGTTCGAGACGCGGGAAATCGTGGAAATATCCGCTCCGACCTCTTGTGCTATCGTTTTAAGTATCATCGGCTTAAGATCTTTGTCATTCCCTGTCACGAAATACTCGCGCTGGTGCTGCATAATGGCAAACATTGTATTATACAACAACATCTCACGCAAAGAAAGTGTTTTGATGAACTGCAAGCCGTCATCGACATATTTCTTCATGAAACGTTCGGCTTCAGCACGGCGGCGGTTGAACTCCTCCTTCGACAAAAAACGATATTCATTACTGAACTCCTTGTTAATCCGCACTTTAGGAACATATTGGTTGTTAAGTGTGAGAATCAACTTCCCGTCGCGATTGGTGATGATGAAATCAGGGATGATCACATCCGCGTTTTTCTGCATGGGATTGACCATCGCTGCCGGACGTGGATCTAACTTTTGAATCACCTCCAAAACTTCCTTCAGTTCATCGTCCGAAATTTCCAAAGCGGAAGTGATTTTGTCATAATGTCGTTTTGTGAGCAACTCGAAGCACTCCGCCACTACCCTGCGTGCTAACAGATGTGCCTTCGTGGGAGACTGTATTTTGTCCAACTGCAGCAGCAAACACTCTTGCAGATTGCGAGCCCCAGTACCGGGAGGGTCCAATTCCTGGACAAAATGCGTCAACACATATTCCACTTCCTGCACATTCGTCTGAATATTTTCATTGTAGAGAAGTTCGTTGACAATGGCTTGCAAATCCGCGTGCAAATAACCAGCATCATCCAATGTCCCAGTCAGATAGGTGGCAATCTGCGCTTGCTCGGGAGTCATGTCCATTGCATCCAGCTGAAGCTGCCATTGTTCGTGCATTGATTCGTAATAGACATCGGATTTGGGATTCTGCGGCAACTCGTCAGGGGCGTTCAATTTGGCGATGTAATTCTCCAACTGCAAATCGGAAAATCCATCATCATAATCCTCGTTGTCACGGTAATAGTCTTCCTTAAAAATCTCCTCTTCGGGAAGTTGCTCGTTCGAAAGTTCCAATGGGTCGCCATTGTCGTCATATTCCTCGCGAGGAACTTCTTCTCGCGTTTCCGTATCGGCGACGGAATCATCATCATAGATTTCCAATGCGGGGTTTTCATCCACCGCATTGCGGATTTCCTGCTCGAGGGAGGCGTACGGCAACTCCACCAAGTGCATGAGCTGCAACGTCAACGGCAGACCGACCTGCCGTTGAACGTTTTTCTGCTCTAATAAGATTTTATTCTGGGAAGACATATATACAACTAAAACTCAGCGTTTTGTGGAGTTCTCGGGAAAGGTATCACGTCACGGATGTTAGTCATGCCGGTAACAAACAGCAGCAAACGCTCGAAGCCGAGACCGAAGCCAGAATGAGGCGCGGAACCAAACTTGCGCGTATCGAAATACCACCAGTATTGCTCCTCCGTCATGCCTAACTCGTGTACGCGGGTGAGCAGCTTCTGATAATCGGCCTCACGCTCGGAACCGCCGATGATCTCGCCGATGGTCGGGAAGAGCACGTCCATGGCGCGCACCGTCTTACCATCGTCGTTTTGTTTCATATAAAACGCTTTAATCTCCTTCGGGTAGTCTGTTAAGATGACCGGCTTTTTGAAGTGATTCTCCACAAGGTAACGTTCGTGCTCTGATTGCAGGTCAATACCCCATTTCACAGGATATTCGAATTTCTTCTTGGCCTGGAGCAGAATATCGATGGCTTCTGTGTAACCAAGTCGCACAAAGTCAACCTTTGTGACAGATTCCAAACGGGCGATGAGTTCCTTGTCGAACATGTCGTTGAGGAACTTCAGGTCGTCCATATTATTGTCAAGGGCATACTGCACCAAATATTTAATGAAATCTTCAGCGAGGTCCATGTTGTCCTTGATGTCGTAAAAGGCCATTTCAGGTTCAATCATCCAGAACTCGGCCAAATGGCGCGGTGTGTTGCTGTTCTCAGCGCGGAACGTAGGTCCGAAGGTGTAGATGTTGCCGAGAGCCATGGCACCCAATTCCCCTTCCAACTGGCCGGAAACCGTCAGGTTGGTGTGCTTGCCGAAAAAGTCCTGCTTATAATCAATCTGGCCGTCCTCAGTGCGCGGGATATTGTTGAGGTCGAAGGTGGTGACGTTGAACATCTCACCGGCACCCTCCGCATCAGAAGCAGTAATCAACGGGGTATGGAGGTAGAAGAAACCTCTGTCGTTGAAGTATTTATGGATGGCGAAGGCCATGGCGTGGCGCAGACGCAGCACGCAACCGAAGTAATTGGTGCGCGGACGCAGGTGCGCAATCTCGCGAAGGAACTCCATAGAGTGTCCCTTTTTCTGCAACGGGTACTGCTCGGGATCAGCGCTGCCATAAACCTCAATCGTTTCGGCCTGCACCTCAACAGTTTGTCCCTTGCCCTGCGACTCAACCAACGTGCCGGTCACATGAATGCACGAGCCGGTAGTAATCTGCTTGAGCAGGCTTTCATCGAATTTCGCAGTGTCGGCCACCACCTGCAGGTTGGTCACGATGGAACCGTCGTTGAGCGCGATGAACTGCACGAAATTGTTGCCGCGTCTGGAACGCACCCAACCCTTGACCTCCACAGGGTTGCCAATCCCGACAACCTCAGGAGTCTTGATAATATCTTTTAATCTTAATTTGTTCATTTTTTTGACTATAACTTATGACTATAACTATGACTTATGACTATAACTATGACTTATAACTATGACTTATGACTATGACTTATGACTATGACTATAACTATTGGCTATTAACTATTAACTATTAACTATTAACTACTAACTACTAACTATCAACCCCAAGCTTCAATAACCAATAACCCATAACCCATAACCATTACAAATACGATTGCAACACTTTGCACTTGGTATTATGACGCAGTTTTCGAATAGCCTTTTCCTTAATTTGGCGTACGCGTTCACGGGAAAGGTCAAATTGCTCCCCTATCTCATCCAAAGTCATGGGATGTTTGCTGCCCAAACCGTAGAAAAGTTTGAGGATTTCCGCCTCCCGAGTCGGCAAAGTGTCAATAACAGAGCCGAGTTCCTGCTGCAAAGATTGGTAAATCAGTTCTTTGTCAGGGGAGACCGTGTCTTCGTTGCGAAGAACGTCATACATGTTGGTGTCATCATCCGAAGTCAGACTGGCATCCATAGAGAGATGCTTGGGGGAGTTTTTCATGGAGTCCTTGACTTCCTCCTCCGTCATGCCCATGCGTTCGGCTATCTCCGACACTTTGGGCTCGCGCTGGAGTTCCTGCTCCAGAATGCCCATCGTCTTGTAAATCTTGTTGATGACCCCCACCTTGTTCATGGGAAGACGCACAATACGAGACTGCTCGGCGATAGCCTGCAAGATAGCCTGCCGGATCCACCACACCGCGAAGGAGATGAACTTGAAGCCCTTGGTCTCATCAAAGCGATGCGCCGCCTTAATCAATCCGAGATTGCCTTCATTAATCAAATCCGACAATGTAATTCCTTGATTCTGATACTGTTTGGCAACTGAAACAACAAAGCGCAAGTTGGCATTTGTCAATTTCTCCAGCGCATCATCGTCACCGTTTTTGATGCGCCGCGCCAGCTCTGCTTCCTCGTCGGCGGTCAACAGCGGCACTTTGCCTATATCATGCAGATACTTGTCCAGCGAGGGTGTCTCGCTACGGTTCGTAACCTGTTTTGTAATTCTTAATTGTCTCATTTCCAGTAAATAAAGAGCGTTTGTTTTGGCTATAGGCTATTGGATGTTAGCTGTTGGCTATGGCGATATTTCTTAAGACGTTTCAGGAAACGTCTCTACAACATTGACACTATTGCCTGTTGCCTGTTGCCTGTTGCCTATTGCCTAAAAAAAGTTAGAAACTGTAACCAATACCTAAACCAACCACTTCCTTGAACTGCACACGGGCGCGAGGGCCTTCGTGGTATTTGCGCCATGCCGGACCGTCGATCATCACCTTGTCGTAATACTTCAAGGAGGTCATCAAACTGACGCTGAAGACTTTGAGGAAGTTATAGGTTATGGCCACATCCCAATCGACATCGAAGTTGCCGAACTTCTGACCGTTCTCTTTGTCATGGATTCTGGCCGTGTAAGGTGTGAACAAGGTAATGGTGGAGATAATCTTGAGGTTTTTCACCAACGTGTAATTGATACCACCGTTAATACGGAGACCCATGTTCAAACCGACAGCCTTGTATGTGCCATCTTCACGCATGGGCAGACCGTAGTTGGAACGAAGGCTTTCCTCTAAACAGGTGGTCATACGACCGGCAACCGGATACACACCAACGGTAAAGATGTCGTTCGGACGCCACTCGACACCGAGAGCCAAATCTGTATATGACGGGGACAACCATTTTGAAATCAAGGAACGATCCACACGATTGCCTTCTCCATCCACGACAAAGGTCGTATCTGCATTCCAAATGCCGTCATCAATTTTTTTGTAGTCCCAACCAGGGGCATACTGCGAACGGAAGCTGCCCAGAAGGGTGAGATACCATTGCGGATGCATCTGGAAACCGACTTTGGTCGTCAGATTGATTTTGTCATTGGCTTTTCTCCAACGATATCCTTGCTTATAGTCATTCGAGAACATTTCGCCCAGCTCGGTATCCAGATTGGTGTCCCATGTCCATTTGTCTTTCTTGTAAGACAAAGTCATGTTGGCGAAGATGAAGCCCGTCACGTTGTTGTTACCGCCAGCTGCCCAGTTAAAGAGCGCGGTCTGGGCGGCATTAAGGCCGCAAACACCTGTGAATTTCCAGTACTTGGCACTGTCAATCTCCGCCGATTTCACTTTCGTCTTCAAAGCTTCATCTGCAGCTGTTTTTTCATCAACTTGCGCGTTGGCAAAAGAAAAACACAACGCACCCAATAAAACAAGTAAAAATCCTTTCTTCATAATCTTATAATTTTTGTTAATACTTTCAAATTCTTATATTCTCAGTCCTCAGACCAAAGTCCTCAGTCCAAAGTCCTCAGTCCTATTGATTAATCTTATGATAAGTACGCCACCATCTGTCGGATATTTTGTCCTCGCAAGCCAGTTGGTAGTCGCGGCGGGAACACGGGAGATAATAGTTCTGCACTTGATCCTTGCCTTTTTGATACATCGGGACAATCACCCACCAGCGATCCGACTTCTTGCTGTTAAAGAAGACCATCTCTTCCAACGCGCCGGACACGGATATGTTGAATTGCCGGTAATCATTCTTGTTCTTAAAATGCCCTTCGCTTTGGCGGAAGAGGAATCCTTCTACAAAATACCAAAGGATATGGGCAATGAGCTGGGAAGTCTGGTTGTTGAAATCCAGTGTAGGGTCATATTCATAGATGCCGAAAGAAGAGAGTTTGTCGCTCAGTCCCACAAACTTGGCAATCTGGCATATCTCCTCCCCATAAAAGCCGTTGGAGGAGTTGTGCGGACAGCCGGGGGCATCGGGACGACGAACGGCAGAAATGTCAAGGGACACTATATCTGCATTCCGCACAATGGGTTCCACCTCCTCCAAATTCCGCCGCAACAGTCCTACCCTGTAAGTCTCAAAAAAGAGACTCTCCATCATACTCACCGACTCAGGGCTGTTCATATAGCTTTGAAAACCGATATTGGCATAGTTCAAGAGGAAATTGGGCTGTTGGAGCACCATCTTGTTCACGTATGCATCCGAGCGAATCGGCTGATTCTCATTACCCAAGTCAAAGCAGGAATCAATGGCAACTACATTCGCCACGCGCTCCATCATTTCGTATGCGCGATAATTGGCAAATGCGAGGTCGTTGCTGCCTCCCAAAATGAGCGGTATGACATTATTCTCCACAAGAAAGGCAACCACTTCAGACACGGCATGGTAGGTATCCTCAACACTCTTTCCTAAGCGAAGGTTACCCAAATCTATAATGCGCACGTCCTTACGCCATGCATAAAGCTGGTAGAACTGTCGGCGGATTTCATCAGGAGCCAACGAGCAGGATGGATTCTGCCATGCATTGCGCACTTCGGGAACACCCACAATGGCAATATCCGCTTCCTCGATATTCACGGAAGCCTCGGGATTATACATCATCACACGATACAACAGCCTATCCGTCAAGGATTCTGCATTAGGAATATGCAACGATGTAATGGTTACTGGGTCAAAGTAGAGTGACAAGTCCATCATTATGATTTTTTACGTCTGACAACACGTTTTTTGGCCGTCGGGGTGGTTTCCTGTACGATTCTGACACAATCTTGATAGGAAAGCTTGTTCGCCACCATATCTTTGGGAATCTTGAAGTTATCCGTACCATTAGTGATATATGGGCCATAACGTCCATTCATCACTTTCAAGTTGGCATCTTCTGGATAAGACACCAAGACATTGCGGGTTTCTTTGTTCTGGATAATCTCGACGGCTTGTTCCTCTGTCAAGTCGTCGAGACTCATATTTTTATCAAGAGTATAATTCTTTCCATCATATTTAATATAAGGGCCATATCGTCCGGCGGCGGCAAGAATCTCTTTACCCTCGAAATGACCTATCAAATGCGGAGTCCGCTCGGCGTTTTTCTTCATCTTGCCTTCTAAAAGTTCAATACAACGTTCCAATGTGATGGAATACGGGTCGTCGGTTTTGGGGATGGACTCAAACGTGCCGTCGTAACGCACGTATGGACCGAAACGTCCTACGCCCACTGAAACAACTTTGCCGTTCCATTCACCAAGGGTACGCGGCAAGCGGAACAAATCCAGCGCCTCTTCCAGTGTGATGGTGTCAATGAACTGGTCGGCCTGCAGACGGGCATAGCGAGGCTTCGAATCAGCGTAAGCTTCGCCGATCTGAACCATCGGACCGTATTTGCCCAATTTCGCAAACACTTTCTCATTGGTTTTGGGATCATAACCCAACAGCCGCTCGCCACTGGCTTTGGTGGAATAGTTGATGGCCGTATCGACTTGCTGATGGAAGCCTCCATAGAAACGGTTCATCATCTCCTGCCAATTAGCTTTTCCTTCAGCAATATCATCGAATTCCTTCTCCACATCGGCCGTGAAACTGTAGTCCATAATATCCTTGAAATTTTCCTGGAGGTAGTCGTTCACGATGATGCCCACGTCTGTGGGAATGAGTTTGTCTTTCTCGTACCCGAATTTCTCCTTCTTCAGCTCTTCCTTGACACCGTCCGCCGTCATGGTGAGACAGCAATACTGGCGTTCCTTGCCCTGGCGAGTGGCTTTGCGCACATACTCACGTTTCTGGATAGTGGAAATGGTGGGAGCATACGTTGAAGGACGGCCGATGCCGAGCTCCTCCAACTTCTTCACGAGGCTGGCCTCGGTGTAACGCACAGGCGGCTGCGCGTAACGTTGCGTCGCCGTGATATGCTTGACATTCAGGTCATCGCCCACTTCCATAGGCGGCAACATGCCCTTCACCTCCTCGCTTTCCTCGTCCTTGGACTCCGTATAGACTTTTAAGAAGCCGGGGAAAAGGATAACCTCTCCAGTGGCAACGAATTTCTCGGTACGGCCTTCAACAGGTATGGTAATGGATGTCTTTTCGGTTTTGGCGTCGCTCATCTGAGAGGCGATGGTGCGCTTCCATATCAATTCGTAAAGATGCTTGGCGAAGGTATCGCCCGGTATGGTTTCACGGGAGATGTCCGTGGGACGGATAGCCTCGTGCGCTTCCTGAGCCCCTTTGGTCTTGGTAACATACTTGCGGGTCTTGGCGTAATCCTCACCGTACTTCTCGGCCACGACTTTGTGAGCGACAGCAAGTGCCATGTTCGACAGGTTCACAGAGTCTGTACGCATGTAGGTGATGTAACCGGCCTCGTAGAGCTGCTGCGCAACAACCATCGTCTTCGACACGGAAAAGCCAAGCTTGCGAGCCGCCTCCTGTTGCAAAGTGGAAGTTGTGAACGGCGGCGCGGGACTTTTCTTGCCAGGCGTTTTCTCAATGGCGGTTATCCGGAACGGTGCCTGCCGGCAGTGTTCCAGGAAGGAAACGGCCTCCTCTTTGGTGGGGAAACGCTTATTCAGCTCCGCATCCAACTCAAGCTTCTTGTCGCGTAACGGATTGAAAATACCGTCAACTTTGTATGATGAGGTGCTGTTGAACTTCTCGATCTCATGTTCGCGTTCAACGATCAGCTTCACCGCAACGGATTGCACACGCCCTGCAGAGAGCGAAGGACGAACCTTGCGCCATAAGACAGGAGAGAGTTCGAAACCGACGAGTCTGTCAAGCACTCGACGTGCCTGTTGGGCGTTCACCAAATCCACATTCAACGAACGCGGGTGCGACAGAGCTTCATCTATTGCAGACTTTGTAATCTCATGAAATACAATACGTTTCACTTTCGCTGGATCCATTTTGGTCACCTCCATCAAATGCCACGAAATGGCTTCTCCCTCGCGGTCATCATCGGTTGCGAGCCAGATGGTGTCGGCCTCCGCCGCCTTCTTCTTGATGTCGTTAATAAGCGCTTTCTTGTCATCCAGCACCTCGTACTGGGGTTCGAAGTCATGCGCGATGTCAATACCCATGCCTTTTGCCGGCAGATCCCGCACATGACCTTTACTGGAAATCACGGTATAGTCTTTACCGATGAATTTCTGGATGGTTTTCGCTTTCGCCGGAGACTCGACGATGATTAGATTTTTGCTCATATTTTATGAATGGTTATTGGTTATCGGTTATTGGTTATTGAGTCAATGCCTAAATAAGGTTGACCGTTTGCCTCTTATTTGTGATTGCTCTTTTGTTAATTTTCTTTTGCATTTCAATGCGACTCTTTTGGCTGCAGAGTCTGATTTCACGG
>JAEEGJ010016079.1_pt1 | contig 17285 bp, 12 predicted proteins | sample 8958761 | NCBI WGS metagenome assembly JAEEGJ01 (sample SAMN16246546, study PRJNA631951) | gut metagenome | biome: gut microbiome; feature: rumen; material: RS-attached | host: Bos | place: Iran: Karaj | collected 2018-10 | reverse complement strand
TTCGGCAAGAAACCCCAGTCGTTTTTCCCGAGGGCCCGAGTCAGGTTTATCCGTTACGAAGGTACAGAAGAAAAATTCGGTGCCGAGATGAACGTTATCAAGGACGTGACTTTTGAAGGTCGTATTCTAGAGCAGATTCGCCAGGCGGTAGCCTACATCCAAACGCAAATCAAGGAACGCACTTATTTGACTGCGGGCGGAATCTTTACCACCGAACTTGAATATCCGGAATTTGTGCGTACAGAACTGGTCGTAAATGCGGTGACCCACAGGGATTATTCCATTCGTGGCACCGAAATCCAAATCAAGATGTTCGATGACCATTTGGTAGTTGAATCTCCGGGGAATTTGCCAAGTCAGGTGAAAATCAACAAGATTCGTAATTCCCACTTTGCCCGCAATTCCCATATTGCGGAATACTTGAAGGATTACAAGTACGTGAAGGATTTCGGCGAAGGCGTGGACCGTATGTGCCGGGAAATGGAAGCGCAGGGGCTGCCCAAGCCGGAATACAAACAGGACTCCTTTATTTTGAAAGCCATTATCCGAAATTCGGGTTATGTTTTAAAAAAAGTTGACTTTGCTCCGGAAAAGGTTGACTTTAATCCTAAAAAGAGTGACTTTTCTCCGAAAAAAGTTGACTTTGACCCGCAAAAGCTTAACTTTGAAAAAATGGTAGACGCTTCAACGTACAATATAACGATGAAAAGGCACATGAAGGCAATGATTACCGAAGTTGGGTTGCAACAGGTTTTTGGAGCCAAGTATGTTGCCAATTCCCTTAAGGTTAGCAAAACTGCCGCAATCGGAATTATAAAGAAAATGTTTAGTTTGGGCGTTATAAAGCCTGTGCAAGGAAATGGCAAAGGGAAATACATGCTCAATCAAGAAACTGGCAAGGACCAAAATGGATAACAAGAGCTTAAAGAAACTTGAAGCCGATTTGTGGGAATCTGCGGACTTGCTCCGTGCCGATTCCAAATTGACATCGAATCAGTATTGCATGCCTGTTTTGGGGCTTTTGTTTTTGCGTTACGCCTATGGCCGCTTCAAGAGAGTCGAAGCCGAAATTCTCAAAAACCGCCCGAGCCGCGGTGGCCGCGTTCTCCCCGTAGAACCCAGTGATTTTGCGTCCAAGAGTGCTTTGTTTCTCCCGAAAGAAGCGCAATTTGATTACCTGGTGAACTTGCCCGCAAATATTGCATCGGCAAAACTCAAGAACGCGCACGGCCAGCCGCTCAACAGCCTTGGCGAAGTCGTGAACAACGCCATGGAACTTGTCGAAGCTCAGAGTGAAAAACTGAAAGGCGTATTGCCCAAGACCTACACCGATTTCAAGGACGAACTGCTTGCCGAACTTTTGCGCACCTTCAACAACAATGCATTGGACGATGTGGGCGGCGACGTGATGGGCCGCATCTACGAATACTTCCTCAGCAAGTTTGCCAAGAACATCGCAAGCGACGACGGCGTTTTCTTTACGCCAAAGTCCCTGGTGAAGATGATTGTGAACGTGTTGGAACCCACGCATGGTGTTTTGCTGGACCCCGCTTGCGGATCGGGCGGAATGTTCGTGCAGACGGGCGACTTTGTGAATGCCGCCGGCATGGCAAGCAACGAAACCATGACCTTTTACGGTCAGGAAAAGGTGGAATACAATGCACAGCTTTGCCAGATGAACATGGCGGTGCACGGGCTTACCGGAGTCGTAAAATCCGGCGACGAGGCGAACTCCTTCTACCACGATGCGCATAACCTTGCTGGCGAATGCGATTACGTGATGGCGAACCCGCCCTTCAATGTAGATAAGGTAAAAGCGGAAAGCTGCCAGAATGCCGGGCGACTCCCCTTCGGGCTCCCTGCGGTAAACAAGGACAAGGAAATCGGCAACGGAAACTACCTGTGGATTTCTTACTTCTACAGTTACCTGAACGAAACCGGCCGCGCGGGCTTTGTGATGGCCGCCTCCGCGACAGATAGCCAGAGCAAGGACAAGGACATCCGCGAAAAGCTAGTGGCTACGGGACACGTGGATTGCATGATAAGCGTGGGCAACAACTTCTTTTATACCAAGAGCCTGCCGTGCACCCTGTGGTTCTTTGACAAGGGCAAAAAGAAGAAAATTCAGGACAAGGTCCTGTTCATCGACGCCCGCAACTATTACACCGTTGTAGATCGCACTCTGAACGAATGGAACGAATGGCAACTCAAGAACCTGAATGCCATCGTTTGGCTCTATCGCGGCGAAACGGACAAGTATGAATACTTGCTTGTGGAATACCGCAACGCCTTGCTTGCTTACGCCGACACCACCGAAGACAAACAGCTCGAAAAGATTCTCCGCAAGTTCGCAAAGATTGCAAAAATATTCGCGGAACTCAAGGAACACCGCGAAGCGCTCCGTGCGCAGGCGAAATCTGCCGTAGAAGCCGCTGACAAAAAGAGCAAGAAGAAAACCCAGGAAGAATGGGACACCCGCCTCGCGGAACTCGACGAAATCATCGGAGTCGCCAAGGAAGCCGACTGGCTCTACGAAAAGTTCGGTGACGGCAAGTACAAGGACATCCTTGGGCTCTGCAAGATTGCCACCCGTGCCGAAATCGCCGAAAAGAACTACAGCCTGACCCCCGGCGCCTATGTAGGCGTCGCCCCCGTAGAAGACGACGGCGTGGATTTTGCCGAACGCATGACCGAAATCCACCAGGAACTCCTGAAACTCCAGGACGAAAGCAACGCCCTCATGAAAACCATCTCGAAGAACATGAAGGAGATGGGACTGTGAAGCTAGACGAAAGACGAGAGACGAAAGACGAGAGATTGTGTCATCCTGAGCGAAGCGAAGGATCCAGGGAGGAACTACGCTAATGTCTTGGGAAAAAGTGAAATTAGGCGATATTGCAACTGTTACTTCGAGTAAAAGATTCCATTTATCGGAAAGAAGCGAATCTGGCATTCCTTTTTATTGTTCAAAGCAGATTATTCAGAAGGTCAGGGGAGAACTTGTCTCAGATTATGACTATATCCGCGAAGAATTTTATGAAAACGTAAAAAAACAATATGGAGTTCCTGAACCAGGTGATTTGTTAATAACCACGCGTGGCTCATATGGTGTTCCCTATATATATCAAGAAGACGATAAATTTTATTTTGCGGATGGAAATCTAACATGGTTGAAGGATTTTAAAGAAGATGTTGATGTTAGATTTCTTTATTATTGGATTCGTTCGTATGAAGGTCAAAAGAAGATAGATGCAATAGCAAAGGGAACAGCACAAAAAGCCGTAACAATAGACGGTATAAAAAATTTAGAGATTTCTATACCCTCTTTCAAAACTCAAAAACGCATTGCCGACATCCTTTCCGCCTACGACGACCTGATAGAAAACAACCAAAAGCAAATCAAACTCCTCGAAGAAGCTGTCCAGCGCCTCTACAAACAATGGTTCATCGACCTCCGCTACCCCGGCAACGAAACCACCCCCATCGTTGATGGAATACCTCAGGGGTGGAGGAAAGACCGAGCAGATTCATTTTTCAATATTACCATTGGCAAAACTCCACCGAGAGCCGAAAAACAATGGTTTACCGAAGATGGAAACGGAATACCTTGGATTTCGATTTCCGATATGGGGGCAGATTCAGCATTTTTATTTGAAACATCCGAAGGGTTGACATTAGAAGCCATCAAACGTCACAATGTAAAAGTTGTCCCCGCAAATACGGTCTTGTTGAGTTTTAAACTAACTGTCGGACGAGTTTCTATCACATCAACAGAAATGTGCACAAATGAGGCTATTGCCCATTTTGTCACAAACGACGATTCTTTAAGAGAATACACCTATTGCTATCTCAAAAATTTCCATTACGATGAATTAGGCAGCACTTCGTCTATTTCGAAAGCAATCAATTCAAAAATCGTTAAGGCTATGCCTTTTGTTATGCCAAGTGATGATACTGTTAAAGCATTTCATAAAGTGATGAAGCCGATTTTTGATCAGATTTTCACAAAGCAAAAACAAATCAAAAACTTGTCGCAATCCCGCGACCGATTGCTTCCCAAACTAATGAACGGCGAACTGGAGGTATAAAATGGAAGACAATGCATTAAATGAAATAGTAAATTGGGTTGAAAATAATAAGCAATGGCTTTTTTCAGGAGTGGGGATAGCCGTTTTCGCGGGAATTATAAAGAGCTTCTTTTTTAGAAACAAACCAACACAGGTTCAGAAATCGGGCAAGGATAGCATCAGTATTCAAGCTGGTGGTGATGTACATATAGGGGATACAAAATGGATGGACAAAGGCAAAAAGTAGGTGAAAACTCTACCGCTATTCAAGCTGGTGGCGATGTTAATATTGGCCTACAGTACACGGATGTCAAAGAGATTTTTTATGATTTATTTCAAAATAATTACCCAACTTTGGTTAAATCCGCCGCAGACGAAGCTAGAAAAAATGTTGATGAATGCTTTGCGAAGTTAGAACGTCGCTTGATTGCTGAGAAAGAAAATATTAATGTCGAAAAATTTGCTGAATCAAACACGCAATTTCTTTTAAACGATACGATTAAGATTTGTGCACGGAAAGGAACTAAAATAGATATAGATTCTCTTTTGGATGTTTTTACGCTTACGCTTTGCAAAGATACATCACCAATATTAGAACTTATTTCGGAACAAGTATTATCTGTTCTTCCCAGATTGACAAAAGAATATATAGAGGTGATGACAATTATTCATATAGTTACCAAAGTCAAATTCGATATTTCAGGAATTGATAGAATATATAAGAAATTGATAAATGTAATTGATTTGAATAAACAGTTATCGCAAGATGTTGGATTATATTTAGATTCAATCGGCCTAGTTTCAAAAACCTCTGGACAGTTTCTACCTTATGAAGTGTTTTCAAACACATATCCAATAATTTTAAATTCCGGAGAAAGTATTAAAGAAAAAGTAAAATCTGATTACTCCTGTGTATATCAGGTTTATGAGTATTTCTTAAGCCAAAAATTAGATTGTCTGATTCCTACACCAGCGGGAATGCTAGTTGCTTTAATGTATATGAAGAAAATAGGGCTTGGTGATTTTGATTATAATATTTGGATTAAATAATTTTAGAGATTATTATGATAAACGATACGAATCAAACGCAAACAGCGGGTGATAATGCACAACAAATTCAAGGCCAAAATGTCACCATTATAAATCAAATTGGAATTACAGAACAAAGAGCAAGAGAAATATGTTCTGAAATGTTTGCCGTCGCCAAACGTGATTTGACTTTTGAGGCTGAAAAAACGGCTTTAGAACGAGTTAATAAATTAGAAGACCGTTTGATGCCTAAAATGTATCGTATAGAAGGTGCTCTAGAAAATTTTGCAGACCCATCATTTCAGGTTTTTTTGACAAAGGCAAATAAAGCCGCCGCATGCACAGACAGAGAATCTGATTATGATTTACTTTCCGAATTACTTGTTCATCGAATTGAAAAGAAAAACTCTCGAAAAGATCAAGTAGGATTGAACAGGGCTGTCGAAGTAGTAGACCAAATTACTGATGAAGCTTTGAGTGGATTGACTATATTCTTTGTAGTATCACAGTATAGTCCTGTGGCTGGCTCCCTAGATCAGGGACTTTCAATATTGAATAATCTGTATAACAAATTGCCTCTAGCGAATTTACCTGTTAACAAGGATTGGTTAGAAGAGCTTGATGTGTTGGATGCCGTTCGAGTATCTTCCATGGTAACATTAAAAAAGTTAGAGCAATATTGGTCTGAAAATTTAAATGGATTTGTGGCTGCCGGGATAAAGAAGAATGGAGATAAATGGAATGACATCTCCAATATGTTAAATGATTGTGGCTTATCAACAAACTTTTTAATCTCCAATGTATTATTAGATGATTATGTTTTGATTCCTGTAGCTGGTGAAAAAGGTATAGATTCTTTAGTACAAACAAGGATTATTGTTCCTGAGGGGAGAATGGACTTTTGTCCGTTTTCCGATGAGCAAAAACAGATTTTGCATAAAATTTTTTCAATGTATGACAAGTCGCCAGATTTGTTGAATAAAGTGAAAAATGCTTTTGTAGAAAAACTTGATTCTTTTGAAGCCATCAAAACAGTGAGACTTTGGTGGAATTCGATTCCTCATGCAATCACAGTTACCGCTGTTGGCCGTGTGTTAGCCCATGCGAACGCCAAAAGATGCGACCCGTCAATACCGAATTTGAATTAAAGGTGTAATATGGAATATCATTTTAAAATATCCCCGCCTTTTTGTGCTGATCTTGCCAAGGCTAGAAAATATTATAGAACTCCAAAAACTGCTGCAAAGCAGTCTTTTTGGCGAGAAGGTGAAGATGGTTTTGAATACCGATATAAGAGGGGTGTTTATATCTTTTTTATTGGATCTAAGCCGATTTATGTAGGGAAAGCTGTTGGAAAAGATGGGTTTTATCAAGAATGTTTTCAACAAGAAAAGCTAGATAAGTTGACTGATTTTTTTAGGAATGAAGTAGATTACGAACGAAATCATTTCAAAATATTGTTTATTTACGCCAATATGAAGAAGACAGAAAAAGCAGGTGAAGAATTTTGCAGGCGTGTGAAAGAAATGGAATCGTATTTGATAAAATTAGCCAATCGAAAAAATCCTGATTGTAAAAATGACAAGGAAACAAAAGAGCATTGGGTTATTGAAGGCTTTTATCCTTATCATAAACGGAATAGGTGTAATGTTGGTCTTTTAGACAAAATTCTTATTCCTAAGTTGGTTTCAAAAAATAGGTAAATTGGTTATATGAATATCTTTGAAATGCTTGGAAAAAGAAATATTAATCCAACCAATGAGTTTGATCGACTTGCGATGTTGTTTCTGAAGGAGTGGAGTGTTTATGGAATTAAGTATTCGTTGAAACGAATTATTAATAAGGAGTTTTATAAAATTCCAGTAAAAATTCGACAAACATTTTTGTCCGTTGAGGATCTTTTAAATGAATTGGGTATACCAGAAGTTTCTTCTTGTGGCAGAGATTGGAAGGATTTATTTTTGTATAGTGAAGTGCTTTTGAATTTGATAGATACTACAAAAATTTATTTAGATAAGGATGAAGTAGCAAAAGAAACTGCACGACAAATAATTGCAAATATAAAGGTGATTCTAGAAAAGACGAACCACGAATGGGCCCAAATAAAAGAAGGCTATATCATTGTCGATAAGAACCCTGCAACTACAGCAGCTATTGAATGCCTTGAAGATAATAAGGCAGATCTTGCTCTAAACATGATTGAATACAATAGAGTTTTGTTGAAAGGCAATCTGACAAGAAAACGTGAAATTCTTGTGGCTCTTGCTGATTACACGGAACCTATGAATAACGATTTTAAAGGAACGCAGTATGCAGCATTGTATAGTGATTCTAGGTTCTTAGTAAATGCTATTGACATAAGGCACAATAATTCTGGTAAGGGCGATTTGCCCGAAAAGGCCAAATCGTGGACTTCGCAGGAAAAGGAAGCTTGGTACGATAAAACATATCAAGTGCTTCTGACCGTGATTTTGGCAAGAAAGCACATGGATGTGTCAAAAGAAATTCAAGATTTGAAACCGGCTAAAAAATAAAAAATCTGATTAATACCTTAAAAGCGAATAGGGAACTATAAATGCCCACCCCTAAATTCCCCATATCCCATGTCCTTGTGGACTGCGAAAATGTCGGGCTGAACGGCCTGACCGACCTTGTCGTGAATACGGACGGATCTCCGCTGAAGTTCGTGTTGTTCCACAATTCCACGAATAAGATAAATCTTTCGCTTTCGCAACTGAAGGATTTCGGCTACGCTTTGAGTGAAGATCGCATTGAACTTGTGGAACTTACGATTCCTGAGAAGAGGACCAAGAAACAGGCTGAGAATGCGCTTGATTTCTACATCGCATTTTACATGGGCCAGGTGATGCCCCGCGAACCGTTCAACAGCCATTGCGTGATTCTTTCGAAGGATCACGACTACGACCCGCTTGTCCTGCATGTGCAAAAGCAGTTCGGCGAAGACCGCTGCGAACGCGTGGAATCGTACGAGGAACTGGCGAAACGCCTGGGGCTAATCGCGAAGCCTCAAGAAGCAAAAAAGATCGCTGCGCCCAAGAAGCCCGCTCCGCAACCGGCGAAGGCCACGAAGAAGGCTGTGCCACAAAAGGCTTTTGACTTGCAAAAGGCTCTCGAAAAGGCGAAGGCGAATCTGAAGGGTATGTCAAAGAATCCGCCCACAACCAAGGCTAAATTGCAGAAGACGCTAAAGAACTGGTTCACTGCAGAAAAAATGACTGACGCAAATATTCAAAGCCTGATAGAAACCCTCCAAAAAACGGATTTTTTGGAACTTTTGAAAAATAATCAAGTCAAGTACAAATAATCCCGAAATGTTTAGTGAGAAATAGCCAACGATTCGTTGGCTAGTTTTTGTTATCTAGCTATTTCTTCCTTATCTTCCCGCCGGCAATCACCACTAGCAGCGCGCCAGCGGCTACGCCGCCGACCTTCTTGAGGTCGCTCCAGAATTGTCGGCGATTTGCTTTGCACTGCTCGCAAAGTTTCTCGGTGTCTTCGGGCTTGTCGCAGTCGCACTTCTTGCATTTGTTCCAGAGTTTTTGAGTCATGTGCCTTTCCTCCATTTCGTAATTCTCTCTTCAATCATACCAAAGCGAGATCCCTACGGACTTGTTCGATGTCTTGGTGCAATAAGCTTGCCGCTTTGGATATGGTGATGAGTTTCTTGCTCAGAGCCTTATAGACTAGGCTCACGAAGCGAGTGGATTCTTCGTAGTGGTATAGCGATGTTTCGATAAGCGCCTTGAATTTCGTCGCCTTGTTTTTCTGGATACAGAAGGTGCGATAGCGCGGTTCCGAGATGATGCCGCATACCTTCGCCTTGTACATGATTGCATCGCAAGAGATTCCGTAGCCGAGCTGGATGGCTCTCAGTTCCTGATACGAAATGTCTTTGCGGGCTTTTCCGAGAATTCGCTTTAGCTCAGGTTCTGGAACCAGCATTTCGCTTGCGAACAGGTGGCAGAAGGATTCTTCCTGTTTATTGTCGATGGACTTGGGAAAGCGAAGTATGAGGTGGCCGAGTTCGTGAAGTGCGGTAAAGCGTTTCCTCTCGACGGAGAAGGCCTTGTTCAGAATAACAACGTGGAATTTTTCGTTGACTAAACTGCTCATTCCGTCAAAAGATTCTGGGGCGTCAATCTCGATGACTTTTACGTCGTGGTTTTCGAGCAGGTCGATTACGTTCACGATGCCGGCAAAGCCTAGCCCCCATTCTTTGCGGACTATTGCTGCTGCCATTTTAACTTCTTCGGCAGAGTTGGCTTTGATTTGGGGTATGCGGTGTTTCTCGGTGGTGGCGCTGCAGATTTCTTCGATGTTGATGTAACGTTCCATCAGGTCGGCGATGGTTTCGCGGAGGCTATTCTCTTTTTTCTGCGGGAGCGTACTCTTTTTACGGAATCGCACAGAATCCACTTGTACCGTGAAAGGCCTGAAAAAGTAGTCAATGGGTTGCTCTAGCGCTTTAGATAAAGCTATGATAACGCTGCTGTTCGGTGCGAGTAGACCATTCTCGTACTTGGAAATCGTCATCTTCGAGACGATATTCCCCATGGCCGAGCATAGTTCGTCCATCGAGAGCCCTTTCATGATTCGGGCGTTTTTGAGTCTAGCTGAGAAAATGGAAAGATTTGCCATAGTGTCCCCGTTGTTTACAAATATATATCTTTTTATAGATTTTGTAAACTAAATGGATTTATCGCTGCTGTTGGTGAATTTTCAACTATTTCCATTTTGGAAATAGTTCAGTTACCGAGGAAAACTCGACAACTGCAAATATCTTCTCCAAAAGTAGAGTTCTGTCCATTGAGGACAACTGTGGTTGGGTGATGTGTTGGGTGAATGGTTTGGTAAAAGATTGGGTGATAGGATAAATGATAAGATAATTGATAGGATGGTGATAGGATAATTTCTATCTTTATTTGCATGCCCGATTCTCTAACCAATAAACAATCTCCGGCCGATAAGACCGCTTCCTCGGAGCAAGCCGCTGCTGCCCCCTCTCAAACTCAATCTTCTGCACGCATCAAGCGTATGCGCGGGTGGTTGGGCGTGAAAAGCTCCTCGTCGTTGGGCGGTTATGATGATGGCGGCGGTGGTGTCGTCTATGGCGATGGGCATTCCGGTTGGAACCGGTAAGTTCGTATCCCAATGCCTTGGTGCAATCTCTTTTTCTTACGTCTTTGAAAAGAAAAGTTAACCTGATTTTGTAAATGCTTGCTATTATGCAAGTTTTTTACTTATATTGCTTACGTAAGAAAGAAGGATGTTTTTATGCAAGAAAAAAAGTTACTGGGGTTGCTGGAAAAACTAAATAATAGCCAAAATGCCGAAATTAACGAGTTCAAAGAACTTGTTTCTGCTTTTGACAATGAAATTGTGTCCGTTGACCAAAAATTGGCTGAACTTCAGGACTGTATCCATTCGTATAAGTTGCCGGCGAAGGACGAACTGGATCTTGTAACACATGCTATTGAACAGCTTTCGGAAAAGTATCGTAAAATCTATTCCTTGACGAAAAACATTGCGTCGTCCGAAGAAATTCATGAAACAGATGGTGTGGAAAATTTCATTTGCGCTGTTGAACGTAGCAAGCGTTTGGCTTTACGTGCGAAGGTGAATGAGGCCCGCGAAATTTTGAGTAGGTTCTGTCGAATTGTCCCGCCCTCTTCTGATCCTAAGTGCATAGAACTTCAACAGCAAAATGCGCAGAAGGCACTGGAGAAACTGTCTAACGTAGAAAATCAGGATGTAGAATCGCTTTTGGAACTTGCAGATGCACCGAAGGTATTCTTGGATGCTTTTGACTGTGATGCTGATGCAGATGAGTTCTTTGATTTGGTTGAAAAGGCTCGCGTAATTTATGGCCCGAAAGTTGGCTTCTTGCTAACGTCCAAGAAGTTTAGAGAGGCCGCACCTCAGGAGCTTGAACCTCAAGAAGATATTGTTCAAGAAGTCGAGACTCAAGAGCCCGCAGCTGAGGACGCTGCTGTTGAAGAGTCCGTAGCTGAGGAGACTGTTGTTGAAGAACCTGAGCCCCAGGAAGATATTGTTCAGGAGTCCGAAACTCAAGAAGATATTGTTGAAGAACCTACGCCTCAGGAAACTGCTGTTGAAGAATCCGTGCCTCCAGTAGAAGAGACGCCAGCAGAAGAGCCTGTTGTTGAACAGCCCTCCGTTGAGGATGAGTTTATTAGTGCTCATGGTGATGTAAATGTACCGCCGTTGAAAAAATTCATAGGCGATATCATGCCCTTGCTCCATAGAAAAAATCATTGTTTTATTCTTCCCGCACTTTCAAAGTTTGGCTTTTTAAATAGGCACCAAATTAATATGGTTTTGAAGCCTATTGAAGGCGTTATCGTTAGTGGCCTACAAATGGATGAGGGCGTGAAGGCGAATATATATGTAGATTACGAAATGGCAGGCGGGGATGGTGAACAAACCAGATATTATAGCCTTTCTCAATACTGCATCGATGGATTTAATAAAAACAAGGATAAAATTAAAAAGGTCCTGCTTTTGTCCTATTGCCAAGGTGGTCTGATAGGGACGAAAAAACTTTTGAAAACTGTGGCGGAAAGTTATATAAGGAAAAATGGTGTGCTTTTCGCATATTATGAAAGTCTGTCACAAGTCCTTGAAAAACAGAATTTCAAAAAGATTGTTGATGGAACTGTTCGGAAAAAAGATAGCTACAGAGTTCCTGTTCCCTACGAAGATCGGTGCGTTGATTGTTATCTGATTTTGGATGCTTCTGCAGCAGCGGAATCAGATTGTCAAGATGTCTTGGTTGTTGCTGATGTCATGGAAATCCCGCAGGTGTTCAATGCGGCTTGTGTGAATGTCTATGTAGCCAAGGGCGGAAAAATTTATAAGTGCAATCCCAAGGCTGGTTCCGTTAGCGAGCAGGTACTGGATTTTGAAACGAGGCCTGAAACTGTAAAACTTCCAGAAAAGGAACCGGAACGTGCTGTAGAGCCGGTCCAAGAAGAAGTACTCGCAGTTCAAGAAGATGAAAGCGATCTTGTTGATGATACAAGCAAGGAAGCGCCTCCTCCGCCAAGGGTTGATGATTCTGTTTATGTTGATGATGACGCGAATAGGGAACCCATCGAGGAACCAACTGCTGAACAGTTGATTGATCTCCGTTGCAAGCCGAAAGAAAGTGAACTCCTCTATGTTGCAAAGGAATTGTTGAAGACGGATAGCGACGAAGATGTTGTTATTCAGTCCTTGCTTTTAGCTGAAACAGCATCCTTTGAAGAAGGATTTGATAAGTGTAGGCAATTGTCAAAGCAGATTCAGCTTGCTACGCATTTGTTCTTGGACAAATCTCTGAAGTATTCACAGGAAGTTGTCGTTGGAGTTGAGAATACTTTGCCAGAAATTACGCTTGCAATTTATTTGCAAGGCATGGTGACTCCTGTTCCGCATGATTATGGTTTTAAGAGTCTTGTAAAGTCTTGCTTTGAAAACTTTGATAACGAGTTCGAAGGGTTTGCTGAATTCAAACCTCTCTATAATGCTTTGTTGGTATCCTTGGATGCCTATGAACTTGGCTTTACCAAGCATGTGCTACACTCTATTGATTCTAGTGAAAACCTTAGCAAGCAAATGAATTCTATGAAGGAAAGGGCGAAGATGAGCTTGATTCCTTCTCGTTCTAGTATTATTTCTGCTCATAAGTCATTTAGCGCTAAATACTTGAATGACCCTGATTATGATATGTACAAGTACGTAAAGTGGGTCGAAGAGGGAAAAACGGATTCGGAATCGTTAAATGAACTCAAATTGTTCCTGGAAAGCTTAGATGTATATGAAGAATTGACCTTGGAAAAGATGGAATCGTATGTTGATGAGTGCTGGGACCAGTTCTTTAAAAAGAATAGTACATCTCATGCGGTTAAACGAAAGTTTGCAGATGTCTTTTACAAGAGAATTGAAGTTGTAAAGGAATGGGTAGACTGTTTTGGGGAAGATGCTATTGAGTCTTCTGCACAGCAGGAACGCAAGGATTCTCGTGATAAAATTGTCCGAATTATCAATACCTTGCTGGCAGATATGTCTTGGAAAAAGCCTGGTCAGGGCAAAATTCTTGAACGGGCCTTGAAGTATATCAAGATGTACTTGATGTCAAGCATTCCTGAAAATTATATGCTTTCTTCGTTCTCGGAACTGCTCAAGACGGGTTGTATTTCCTTGGATGAAGATGGGATGCCTTTCTTGGATCGTAATATGACTGTGATCCGTTATAACGAACCCTGGCTTTACGTTTTACACCATATTGTTGCCGAGAAAAAGGATTTTGATTCCGTAAAAGAAAGTATTACGACAGATGGTGATGTAGATTACAATAATCGACTTTCTCTGTTTGACAGTTTGCACCAGCTTGATATGATAGACCTTTACCTAAATAGGAATTCTTATTCAAGTGAAGAGGAAAAGGAAATAACCTGGAATGCGGCTAGAGTGCATGCTGAAAACAGCAAAGACAAGTTCAAAGATGATGTGGGCTTGCGTTACACCTATGGTCAATTTGGTGAGCGTGAAAAAGAAGAGCTTTTTGCCATGGTTGATCAGTTCCAAGACCAGTTCTTTGAAAGGGGAGATTTTGCCCAATGGAAGTGGTTCCTTGACGGTTTGGTGGAGCGGGAAAATTGGTTTGCTGTCCACATCGGGAAAGGCTTGGCTGAACAACTTCAGAAGAAGAAAGCATCATCAAAAGAAGAAAATGTTTTCTTAAAAGAAGCGCAGAAGGCCTTTGATGAAAAGAACTACGCTCTTGCTGAAGAGTATATTAACCGCTACGACCATAATGACGATGTGGATGATTATATTGAGGAGCAAAATGCAGAAAAATCATACTTTGACGATTTCTTATCTCCAAGAGGTGCTGATGCTCTGATTGAGGTTTGTAGGAAGAATAATCAGAGACCTGTTGCTGTGTATGGGGTGGAATATCTTAAAGAAAATACGACTTTGGATGTTGCTGCTGAAAAGAGTGATGCGCTTCTTAAAAACTGGTGGCTGGAACAGTGGAATGACCCTTTGCGCATGCAAAAAACAAAGAATTTCTTTGACGCGATGGGGCTTGATGTTTGTGATGTTACGGAACGAACAGCCTCTGGTGAAGCTCTTAAGCACTTTACGGTTAAAGTGAATCCTGTAGATAAGTCTTTGCGTTTGTATAAGCATCCCATTACCAATTTTGGTACAGGGCTTTCTAACATTAATGTGATCTGTGTGAATAGGAACCAGGTTGCTGAAGACCTTGTCAATGATATTTTTGATTACTGTGTAAAGAAGAGCTTGCGCTCAATTAATACGATTGTGTTGGTTAATCTGCCGCTTGATCTTTCTTATCGAAGTCGGGTTGCCGACCTTACGCATACATCGACGATGAGCAAGAATCCGTTCCTTTTGCTTGATGTCGTGATGATGATCTATTTGGCAAGTCTAAGACGTAGTGAGCGTATTACCGCAATGCTTCAATGCACCTTGCCTTACTCCACCTATCAGCCCTTCTGTGATGACAATAGTTCTTCGGGGATTGGCGATGAAATGTTCTTTGGTCGTGAGGAAGAAATTAGTTCGCTTACCACGGATAATCCGCCTTGCTTTGTGTATGGCGGTCGTCAGTTGGGTAAGACGACCTTGCTCTTGCGCGCGACAAACCTGTGTCATAAGCCCGAATTGAGGGACGTTGCGGTATATGTGGATATCAAGCATTGCGATACCGAAGGTTCCTTTGTTGAAAAAATTGTCCAGGCGATAAACAGCAAACTTAGGGATTCTCATATTAGTGTGCTTCCCAATTGTAGAAGGATTAGTAGCCTTAAGACGAACATCGAAAGACTTTTTGGCGAGGGCAAGCTGGTATCGTTGTTCTTGCTGATGGATGAATCGGATATTTATCTGGACAGCATTTCTAAGGATAATTATAGTAGCCTAGAAGATTTTATTGCTTTGAAGCGCAGTACGCATAATAGGTTTAGATTTGTGTTTGCGGGCTTGCACAATGTGAGCCGTGCAAAGAATGCCGCGAAGAATAACAGCCTTTTGGGACAGTTTGGTCGTCCGCTTTGTGTTCGGCCTTTACGTTATCGTGATGCCTCGAATTTGTTACTTCGTCCGTTGCGTTATCTTGGATTTAAGGTTGCTAAGTATCCATATCTGGACTCCATCTTGGCAAATACCAATTACTATCCGGGTATGATCCAGTTCTTTGGTAATATTTTGGTCAAGAGATCTTTGATTGAAAAGTACAGCTACAGGTCTAATTGTGGTAATCCTCCGTTCCAGCTGGATCGTTCCCAGTTGAGTAGGGTCATTGCATCAGATTCTCTGAATAAGAGTATTCAGGAAAAATTTGTGATGTCCTTGCAGTTGGATGATCGATATTTGATGTTGTCCAAATGTATTACTGCTCTTTACCACATCAATGATAAGTCCAATATGATTTGGATGGGTTTCTCCATTGCAGAAATCAAGGATATGGCTGACTTTCTTGGTGTAAAGATCCTTGCGAAGGAAGAACACTACGAAGACCTGCTCAACGAAATGGTTGATATGGGCATTCTTGAATTGTCTGATAGCAAATATCGTTTGCGTCGTAGGGCTTTTGTTGATATGATTGGCAATAGCCTTGACAAAATTGAGCAAGACGTAACAGAAGCTAATTGTGAGTTTGATAAGAAAAATGGAAAGTAGCGCATTAGAAAGATATTGGTGGGATAAGATAACTAGTGCATCCGCTTTTGTTGATGCGACCGTAACGGCCTTGCGTGAATGTAAGATGCCGGTATTGCTTGTCCCTAATGATTTGCCATGGAGAAATTCTATGCGTTATGTGATGCAGGAGCATGTCGTGGCGGATCGTTCTCGTCTGTGTGTAGAAACTATAGATGTTTTTGACAAGAATAAGAATAATCTTGCTCCGGGTGCTTTTCTGTTGAAGGTGTGGAAAGATGACACGTATCGCAGAAGTTCAAGGCTTACGATTCAACAGCATATTTTGAATAATAACCTAATGCAAGGTAAGTTGCTTTGGATTAAAGGCTTGTCAGAAAAAAATGTTAATCAATGGCTGGAATTTTGTAATGGTTTTAAGATAGATCAAAGAGAACGAGGCATGATCGTTGTTGAAATTCCATTTGACAAGGATTTATCTCGATATGAAAATTTAAAAGCTATTCAATACGAATCCTATATTCGTGATTATAGTGTCCAGTTGTTTATTGAGTATGTATTGGATGACAAGGAATACGATAAACGGTGGCGAAGCTATTTGTCAATGCTTATTTCAACGTTGTGCAAAAAGGATGTTGAAATCGCTTGTAGGTTGGCGCAGAATTATGATCTTAAGGTCTGCCGTATTGGTGAAGCGTTGCGAAATATTTCAGTGGATAAGAAATTTGCAAGGCGTGGGTGCTCCGAAGATCATATTTTGAATTTAATTCGCAATAAGAAAACAAAAAAAATTGATAGACTTATCTGGACTGCTCAAATGCAGGTTTTGTTTCCTATGATGGAAATTGAACGTGTCAAGTGGGTTGAACGGTATTTTTCAGAAATAGAATCTGTTATAAAAACTCGCGGTATTACGGTTGTTGGCGACAATGCTTGGATTGAAAATCCGTATGAGGCAGAATTAAAGCATCTTTGCGAGTTGTATAAACGTGGTGATTTGGATAAGGAACGGGATGATAAAAGGAAAAACCGTCTTAAGTTAATGTACGATTGTCGTAATGACTTGGCGCATCTGCATATATGCTCTCATGAAAAGGTGTACGCCTTGCTGAATGCCCAATTTGAAGATTTCTTTTAAAAGATAAAGCCCCGCTCTTGTGCGGGGCTATTTGCTGTAGAGTTTCGCGGCACTTGCCGGCCGCGATTCTCACATGACACTTCTTTCGTCTGTAGCCAGCGAAGCTGGCGACCTCTCGACTAGTAGCGGTAGTGATCAGCCTTGTACGGGCCTTCGACCGGCACGCCGATGTAGTCGGCCTGGGCCTGCGTGAGGCGGGTGAGGTGAACGCCGAGCTTTTCAAGGTGGAGGCGTGCGACCTTTTCGTCGAGGATCTTCGGGAGCGTGTACACGACGCCGCTTTCGTACTTGATGCCGGCGACGGTGTCCTTGCCCTGGGCGGTGAGCCAGCGGTCGAT
>JAEEGJ010016071.1_pt1 | contig 17294 bp, 14 predicted proteins | sample 8958761 | NCBI WGS metagenome assembly JAEEGJ01 (sample SAMN16246546, study PRJNA631951) | gut metagenome | biome: gut microbiome; feature: rumen; material: RS-attached | host: Bos | place: Iran: Karaj | collected 2018-10 | reverse complement strand
AGGCTATCCGCGAGGCTGAGGCTTGGCACGGACCTTCAATCATCATCGCCTACGCTCCATGTATCAACCACGGTCTGAAGGCCAAGGGCGGTATGGGTAAGAGCCAGGCCGAGGAGAAGAAGGCTGTTGAGTGCGGTTACTGGCACCTGTGGCGTTTCAACCCAGCTCTGGCTGAGGAAGGCAAGAACCCATTCTCTCTCGACTCTAAGGAGCCTAACTGGGAGAACTTCCACGACTTCCTGCTTGGCGAGGTTCGCTACCTGAGTGTTAAGAAGGCTTATCCTAACGAGGCCGAGGAGCTCTTCGCTGAGGCTCAGCGCATGGCTCAGCTCCGTTACAAGTCTTACATCCGTAAGAGCCAGGAGAATTGGGAGGACTAATTTTTCCTGAATAGTATATTAAGAGAGGTGGGGCTCAAAGAGTTCCACCTCTTTTCACAAAAACACTAAATGACAATGAAAGCAAAGCAACTAACTATCTTACTAATGTGGCTCACTACTGTATTCGGCGCGAGTGCAGCTACAACCGACGAGCAAACACTCATCAACGAATGGAAGGACTCAGTACGTACCGTGTTTGCCGATGCCTACCGCAATAAGGTGCTGGTAAACGACAGCCTCACCATGAAACTGCATTGGAGCATCTATGGCCCCAAGCCAGCCGATGGCTACGCTCTGTACATCTCGCTGCATGGCGGTGGCGGCGCCCCTGCCGAACTGAACGATCAGCAATGGGAGAACCAGAAGCGACTGTATCGCCCACAGGGTGCCGTTTATCTCAGTCCGCGAGCCATCACCAACACATGGGACCTTCATTTCCGTCCCGAGGACGACACCTTCTACCGTCAGATTATCATGATGATGCAAGCCTACTGCGATGTAAATCCCAACAAGGTTTACATCATGGGTTACTCGGCCGGTGGCGATGGTGTGTGGCGCCTTGGCCCCCGCATGGCCGACCATTGGGCAGCCGCCTCGATGATGGCTGGTCACCCAGGCGATGTGTCGCTCCTGAATCTGCGTAACACTCCATTCATGATCTGGTGCGGACAGCTTGATGATGCCTACGATCGTGTGTACCGTTGCCAGGATCGTATCGTAGAGATGGACTCGCTGCACGCAGCCGATCCCGAGGGCTACATCCACGAAGGACATATCGTTGAAGGCAAGGGCCATTGGATGGATCGTGTTGATACCGTGGCTGTTAGCTGGATGGCCAAGTACCAGCGTAACCCCTACCCTAAGCGTGTGGTTTGGCATCAGGCCGATGTGGTTACCCCATACTTCTACTGGCTCACAGCCCCCGTTAACGAGCTATCGCGCGAAAAGGAGGTACGCGCCCAAGTAGATGGCAACACCATAACCATCACCCGTTGCGACTATTCGCAGCTCACACTCTCGCTGTGCCAGGAGATGGTAGATCTTAAAAAGCCCGTTACCGTTATGTATCAGGGCCGCAAGCTGTTCAAGGGCAAGGTAAAAACCCAGCCCGGCACCCTGCGCCGCACCCTTTACCAGCGTAACGATCCGGCTTACATGTTCCCCGCCGAAATTACGGTAAAAATCAAGTAGTAAGAGTTATAAGGCCATCGTTTTCCAGATGGCAATACTCTCATTCACCATTCTGATAAACTCTCGAGCGGCTGCCTTCTGGTAGCCGTTCTTTAGTGTATGTATGCAGCCCTCCATAACATTACCTTCGGCTATGATGGGTATAGCGGTAAGCCCGTCCTCGTCGATAACCGACGCTTCGGAGAGTACGGTTACATACTTGGTCTTGTACATGAATTTAAATATCAGGTTTACGTTGTTTATCTCGGCCTTCAGATTATACTCCAGTCCGCTATGGGCCGTCATACGGTCGAATGCATTACGTGCCTGCAAGCCCTTAGTGGGCAGCACCAGCGGATAGCGCTGCAGGTCCTCAAGCGTCATACTCTTTTCGCCAGCCAAGGGGTGCTCATGGTTCACTACAGCTGCCAGACGGGTGTTAAATAGCAGTCGGCTCTCTATGCGCGGGTCGGCCTCGTTGGGTTTGAAAGCCAGCACCAGGTCGAGTTCATGGCGCAACAGGCGCTCAATCAAGTCCTCCATCGACGAGTAGCATACCGACAGCTTTACCTTAGGGTGCTGTCGCATAAAATCGGTCATCGTCTCGGCCATGATGCTGCTGAACGAGAACGTTACGCCGATGTTCAGTTCACCGGTAAGCAACTGTTTCAGCTCCTGCAGGCGCAGCACACAGTTATCTACCATGTGTATGCTCTCACGGGCCATCGGCAGCAGTATCTCGCCAGCCTCGGTAAGCATCACCTCATGACTGTTGCGCACAAACAGCTGCTGGTTAAGCTCCTGCTCCAAGTGCAGTATCTGCTGCGACAACGTGCTCTGGGTGATAAACAGCTCGCGGGCTGCCTGCGAGAAATTAAGCGTTTCGGCCACACGTAGAAAGTATCTAAGCTGACGGATTTCCATGATATATACCTTATTAAATTAATGTTTGCGCGTGCAAAGTTACAAAAAATATGCATTTGCCAACACGTTTGGCTATCGTTTTTACCGATAGCCGCATTCGTCTTGACATAAATCGCCACGTTCGGCACAAATCATAGCCAATTGGGTGCCAGGTGCCAGAAAAGCCGTACCTTTGCACCCGGAAAAAGAAAAGTAACTGTTTTAATATAATTAATTAGGTATTATGTCTTCAAGTTGGTTTATTGTTTTAGGAGAACTATCTGTGTTATTCATCTGCCTCTACTGGTACCTGCAACACAACCACGAGCGCAAGTTTGCTGTAGTAATAGAGCACGACAGCATCGAGGGAATGTCGCTGGGCAAGGTAGAAGAGCTGATTAGTCGTCGGTTTGTTGTGCGCGAGATTCGATTGGCTGACTCATCGAACTGCATCGTGCACCCCGACGACGACACGGTGCTGCACCATGGCGACCACCTGCTGATACAGGCCCGTCCTCACGAGATTGAGCCTATCATCGCTTTTCTGGGACAACGTGAAAACACCACGAAATGATTAATATAGATAATTTGCAAAGAAGGCTGGATCTGCTACTGCGCACAGGATGTTTGTTGATGGAAAGCGCAGCAGATACCAGTCGTACCATGAGAACCATGAAACGAGTGGCGGCTTATTTAGAGCTGCCACTCGACAGGTTACATATCTATATTGTGTACAACATGCTGATGGTTAACCTGTCGGACGATGAACGCTCGTTCACCAAGTTTCAGCGCGTAGAGCGGCATGGCGTCAACCTCGACACCCTGCGCCAGGTGAGCCATCTGTCGTGCAAGGCCCTGCGCCTGCACTATCAGCTGGACCGCTACCAACAGGAGCTCGACTACATAGCCAGCCAGAAGCGTAACTACTCGCCCTGGCAGGTAGCCGTGGGTGGCGGACTGGCCTGCGGTGGTTTCTGCATCCAGTTCGGCTGCGACTGGACCGCATTTTTCTATGCTGCCCTGGCTGCCATCATGGGTTTGCGCCTACGCATGTATCTGAACGAGAAAGGCAGTAATGCCTACGTGAACATCGGCATCGCCGCCTTTGTGTCCACGCTTCTGGCCTGGGTGTGCAGTCTGCTGTCGGTTTATGCCCAAGCCAGCAGCTGGCTGCCGTCGGCACTCGTATCCTCTACCCCCTGGCACCCGTTGTTGGCCTGCGCCCTGTTTATTGTGCCCGGCGTACCGCTCATCAATTTCGTAAGCGACATGCTCTCGGGGTTCACCCAAGTGGGCATGACGCGGGCTGTTAACACCCTGATGATGCTGTTGGCCATGGCCTTTGGCATCGCCTTTGCCATCCAGGTGTGCGGCATCGACAACTTTGCCAAGGATCTGCCGATGACGCCCCATCACAATTACCACGAATATATGCTGGCTGCAGCTATCTCGGCCATTGGTTTCTCTATGATCTTCAATACCCCGCGCCATCTTATGTGGGCGGTGGCCTTAGGTGGCATCATCAGCGTTTGCACGCGCAATTTCGTTAATCTCGGCCCGTCAAGCGGTAACATCGGACTGGACCAAGGCCTGGTAGTAGGTTCGTTTGCAGGTTCGGCAGTAGTCAGCATCATCTGCTGTGCGCTTGTTCGCAAGCTCCACACCCCTCATCAGCTGCTCAGCATCCCCAGCGTCATCCCCATGATTCCCGGTGTGCTCATGTATCGGGCGCTCTTTGCGTTTATCAACATGCACGGCGTTGAGGGCGAGGTGACGGTAGCGATGAACAACGCCATCCAGGCTTCGCTCACCATTCTGTTCATCGCCTTGGGCGTGGCCATCCCAAATGTTTTTTTCCGCAGGATGATTACCCATTCTTTACGATGATAGACGAGTGTATCACACCATGTCTTCACCAAGTAGCTACGAGGTGGTGGAGCATGGTGGTGCTCTCGCCGCACGAGCCGGTGTGCTGGATGGCGATACCGCCAAAGGGCACCGGCTCTATCTGTGCGCTCAGATCTACCACATGGGGCAACGAGCTCTCTTGTGGCTTTGGCGTTGCTGTCTCCACATGAGCTGTCAGTTGGCGTCCCTTTACAGCGAGACTGATGGTGCATCCGGTGCGATAGCAGGTGGCGCTGACGGCCTCGGATATCTGGCTGACCTTACCATTATGATAAGCCACAAGATAGAAATCTACCGCTTTGGCATGCTTGGTGGTGCGGATGATGCGCAGGCCATAGCCGGTAAGTGTATGGGTGTCGAACTTCAGGCACACATCCATATACTGCCCTGTGGCCGAGCCGAAGCCCTGTCCTGCCGTCTTCGTGGGGTCCACCTGTAGCGTCAGCGTCATGTCACGATAGCTGCCCTGGGCAGGTGTGTACATCAGTCGGGCACCACGCTGGGCCTGCAGCAAACCACGGCCCACAGCGCCGTTAAATCCTTCGCCATACTCCCACATCGGTTTCTTGGGATCGAAGGTCCATGGATATTCGGCTGTGTCGGCAGGCTTATAGCCGTCAGCCTGCCAGGCATCGGGCACCAAACCCTTGCTGGTATTGCAACAGATATCGCTAAAATCAGTCTCCAGACGGTATGGCTGATTGAAGTCTTTCGCACGAATCTGCCTGCTCACCACCTGCGTCAGTTCTCCTTTCACACTCCTGTCGCTCGCCGGACGCAAGCTCACTATCAGTCGGCGACCTACGTCGCTGGGGCGCAGCTTGTAGGCATACTGCGGACCATCATTACTATCGGCCAAAACCGCCTCCTGCTGACAGTCGTCGCAATCCAGTCGGCCCCATACGATGCGCGTTTGGTCTTTGTGATCTTGCAAGTCGAGCTGATAGTCGACACGAGCCACGCCGTTCTTGATGGTTATCCGAGGCTGGCGCACGAAGGTTGGCGCCGGCAACAGCGGTGGCTGTATCGTCACCTGGCACACGGCTACTGCCGGTATGTTATGGCCATCGGCAGCATAAGCCGTCACGGGGAAGCTTACAGGATCGTCAATCTGTTCGCAAGCTACCGACACCACGACCGAGTCGCCCGTTGGCGCATCCAGAGTAGCTATCTGATTGTAGGGTGCAGGTATCTGCCACACCACCTTCCGACCTTCCGACCGCACGTGGAGTCTGAGCGGCTGGCCTCCCACCTGCATCTCAGCTTCGTGTCGGCTGATGGCGAGATATGGTGGCTCGTCGGGCTGCACGGCCAGCGCGTCTATCACGATGGTGTTCTCCCGTTGTCGGCTGCCTATGATGTAAAGTTTGCCGTTGAATGTAAAGTTTTTCTGATAGCAGCGCAGCCACTTCTGCGGATAGGCTGTCCAACCGATATAGATGCTGTCTGAGGGCGCATGGTAGCGACAGTCGATGAGCGTCAACGGCCCACCCTGCTTGCAGAAATACATCTCGCGGTTATTGGTCATCACGTTGAAGTCGCAGTCCACAAACATCGCTCCCCGTCCAAAGGTGCTCCAGAAGGGCTTCTGGCCGTACAGGTCAATCGTGCAATGGCGATACACAGCGGTGCCGTTCATCGCGTCGTCGGTACATTCGAAGTGACAGTTCTCGTAGTAGGAATGCTCGGCGCCATTGAGCGGGTTCAGGTTCAGTCGGCTGATAAACCGCACGTTGCGCGCTGTGAGCGAGCGTCCGTGCACGTAGCCTACGTGAGCCTGCGTGATGGCGTCGCTCCGCTTCTTCCGCGAGAGTGCGGGGTTTTGATGATAGTCCAGATCCACGTTGCAGTAGTTGCCCAGCGTCAGGTTCTCCACCACCAGCGAGTCGCTCCAGATGTCGAGCATCGTGAAGTTGCCGATGGCCCCTTGCGTCTGTCCGCGTTGGGCCGCCAGCACGGTATTCTGCGCCTGTGGGTCGAGTCCGATGATGCGCAGATTCCTACATCTGACGACGCATCCGAAAGGCTCTCGTCCGTCCTTCCCCACTTTGATTTCAGGATCGTCAGGATCGTCCACCCAGTACACCCCCGGCGCCACATACAGCACACAACTATCTCCCAGATGCCTCACCGCCTCCAGGAAGTCATTAAACACAAACGTCTGATTATCAGTCGATTCAGCATCCGCATCCAGCAGCAGATGATGTTCATCCAACTGCAGTCTCCATACAGTCTGCGCCTCAACCGTCGCTACTGCCAGCAATAGCATCACAAGCAAATGCCAGCGGGTATAGTTATTACTAATCACTCTCATATCGCTTGCAAAAATACGAAATAAAATTGATAATTCTTTGGAAGTACAAATAAATATCGACCATTTTCTCACAAAAACACCGCCCAGACGAAAAGAAACGGAAGCCGCTGACTTCCGTTTCCCTATTCTCATCTTTGGGGAACTAGCACCCATACCCAGGTACCTGTCCCCATGACTACAGCGTTTTGCGTAATTCTCACATTCACGATTTATCTGGAGTAGCCGAAGAGCAGCTTGAAGCACTTGTTGATGCGGCTTGCCTGGAAGTCGTAGCTCTGGGTGTGGCCCTTCGTCTTCGGGCTGAGGTTCTTCTTCGCCTGAATGCGGTCGATGACTTCCAGCACTTTTGCTTCTTCCCCTTTAGATATCTCCAAGTATTGATAGTCAGGCAGATAGATACGGCTCAGGATAATCGCCAGGTCAAGGGATTTCAGTTTCACTTGAACGGTCACGTTGATTTCTACCGCGGGGAAGAGGAAGGGAACTTTATCAATAAAAACTTTAATATCATCTCTAGTATCATCTAAACATGTTATTTGAGGTTCTATGATATAGTCATCTGTACCGCAGCCGAAAACACGTGGACATTGTTTAAGCAAATTCCCATCATAATGTTCTTTCTGCCAACCTGTTTCAAATGCGTCGTAACTCATCAGGAATTTAGTCCCATCAATGGTCTTTCCGTCGAAGTCGCCTGTTCCTACAAAATTAAAGACATAGTTATCTACGTCGGCTCCATATTTGTAAGTAACATCTACGTCATAAAAGTATTTATGGATTTCGTATTTATACTCGTCCATAGGTTTTAAGCCGATAGCCTGGCGGAAGGGGTCGGTTCCCTTCCAGTTCATTTCTTTGCGTGCGCCTGCTATAGCATCCACCTGAATCCATTCTATCTCGTCCTCGGGGAAGACATTGGGGTTCAACTCCACCTCCACGCTGCTGGGGTCGAAGAACAGCCAGTTGGCAGCAAAAATATTAGGATCTTCAGGCCATAAGTCCACAGTATTTTGACTGTTGACAGCATACACCATCGGGGTTTTCTTGATATTCCACACACCCTGGCCGAGGAGGGAGTTCTTGGTTTCGAAGTCCTTGAGATAGAACGTAGGCGAAGCGACGCCCACAGTGGGCTGTGAACCTTGAATGACACCGTCGGTATTGATGGTTCCGTTCATCATCATATTGATGGTACCCTCAAAAGTGCCGTCGAAAGTGGCGCTCGTTTCACCGCCACTTGCCTTGGTCTTGCCCGAGGCGAGGCTGGCACCGTTCTTGGCGAGATCGACACCACCCTTGATAGCACCAACGGCGTTGCCCGAATAGATGTCCTTGACTGTATTCGTGATCTTGGTGCCCAGCTTTACGAGGTCGCCAATTCTACCGAAGAGACCCTTAGACGAGCTGGCGATAAGAGGCGTTTTAGCCTGTCCCTCGAAGGAACCCTTCATCTCGCCGTTGATTTTGGCCATCATGGTGCTGTAGAGCGAGGTGTGATTGGTGTCCCATGAGCGCATCTGCAACTTAATGTTGTCGTCGTTGTTAATGGTCTCGGAGCGAGTGAGCGACAAGTCCACGTCGAATGCCCACCAACCATCGTTGGGCACTATCAGGCCATCGTTGCTCCTATAGTCAACCCAGGGAGTGATATAGTCCATATAGGTACCGCTACCCGTCTGGTTGATGGCTGCCTTGTTACTGAAGGTGCGGTCATTTGGCACGCCGTAAGGAATGGTGGTGTGGGTGGCGAGGTTGTCGGTCATCGACACCTGCCATACATGGTCGTTACCCGTGCTGGTGCCCTGCGGCATATAGTAGAAGAAGCGCAGGATGCCAGTATATTTGTTATAGAGGGCGAAGAAGTTGTTGTTCACTATCGAGCGACTGCCGCAATAGTTTGCCACCCACTCCCATCCCATCTCGGGCGTGATGTCGTCGCAGAAGCCCTCGGGCAGGTTGGTCTGCTTCGTGCCCTCGTACCAAGGCAGGTTCACCGTCGTATAGCCTGTGCGCCCTTTCTCGTCGGTGACGTCGGCACCCACACCGTCGTAGATGTAGATGGCCTCCGTCTGTCGCCAGTTCTCGGGGGTGATATCCTTGTCGTTGATATTGTAGTTATCCGCCGAGGCGCCGAAGCCCAACTGCTGCATCCACTCCTGGAACATGGCGTCCTCCCCGGTCGTGATGGGATGGAGGTCTATAATCCTGTCTTTGTACTTCGTCTGCAGACAGGTGCCGTTGTAGTTGAACGTCCATTCCATCTGCGAAGTGGGCAGATAGTTGGCAGTCAGCTCCATATTGACGGTGTTGCCCGCAACGCTGTATTGGCAGTTGGCCCAATAGGGATGTTCTTCCCCATCTTTTCCTACCGGCTGGATGGCGCGGTTCTGCTTATCCACCAGGATGAGTGACCAGAAGCCCTCGCCGTCGGCATCGAACGTACCGCAGAGCACCACCTTGGCGCATTCCACGGCATTCTCGCCCGTGCCGAGCGTAACCTGCTTAGGGGTTTCTGCATACCACTTGCCTACAATCTTGTCGCCGAGAGGGGCCTGGGCGGCGGGATTGTCGTAGTTGCCAAGGCAGGAGCTGAGTGCTACTGCTGTTGTTCCGCACAGTATCACTGTGGTGAGGAACCAAAGGATTCTTTTTCTCATGCAAAAATAGTTTTTCTTCATACTCCAATAGTTTTAATTACTGTTGCAAAGATACAAATAGTTTTTGGATTTACAAGCACGAAATGGATAAAAACAAAAAACAAACAAAAATATATGCGAAATCAGGAATAGTACTGAAAAATAATCAATTAATTATCAAATTAATGGCGTTATAATAACACTTTTTGGTGATTATTTATTATCTTTGCAACCATGTTATATAATTCTAACTAAAGGTAAAAAGAGAATATGTATTACACAGCCAAAATCTATGACCCTGCTATAGGGCTTGACCAAATCTTTGCTGCAGCATCCAAATTCAATGCTGAACGTTTTTTATATGCATTAGAATATAAGAACTGGGATGAGGAGAAACTGGAACTGATGGGAAATGAGGTGGCAACTTACAGAAGAAAACTTGAAAACGAACATAATAGACTTGTTGAGTTCGCTGAAGTTTTCAACAAAGAGTTCGCTACCATGAACAACAAATGTTTCAGTAGTGCCTTGACGATGTTACGCAAGCTCAGAAGTGGTATCAGCGAAACAAAAAAATTATTTATGAAGTTCTGCCCAAGGGCGCGCCAAGAAACCATCACTCAGACAATCTTGAACAACCCCGTGTCGGCTTACAATTATGCGTACATAAGTGCAGATGTCTACCAGCTACCATTGTTTGAGTTTGAGGGGTATCCATCATGTGTCAGCGGACTCTACAACGAGATGGAGAAGTTCTTTTTATTGCTGATGCGTTGCATCCAATTGTGCAAGCAGGTGCTGAATGAGGAAAGAAAGATAAAGAGCGACAACAAATATTGCAAGTATCTTTTCGACGAATTCAAGCATACGATATTACGTGAAATTGCAGACATCATTATGATGATTCCCCGTGATTCGGACTATCTGTCAGAAGAAAAGAATCCTGCTATTGCCAGTCGTAATCATTACGATAACGATGAAGCTTGGGCACCTGTAGGATTCCATAATTACTCGAAGACAGAGGTTAAGCAGCTTATTATCAAACAGGTACTTGACGAAGAAGAGGGTAACGACCTCACCAGAATGGAGAAACTATTATTCGGAAATGATGAAGTGAAAGTACATAAGTACCGCTATATCATTATGCATTTTGATGAGTTGATACCCGACAGCTATCATCGTAAGAACTTGCCTGCAAAGTACATTCAGATGTACTTTCAGTTTATTGGTATTCCATCTGGATTGGAATCTGATGCCGTCGAATACTTTAATGAAATGTATCTTTCATCGTCTGGGCGTAAGTTTGAAACCGTAACCTACCAAGCTATAAACAGTTATAAGAAAGAAATCCTGGAAGATAAAAATGGAGCCTACAAAGACTTCATAAAGCGCATCAAACAACACTTTTATAACGTTGTGCCATTACAAAAAGCGGTTGATTTCTGATTTTTTCGATATTTTTTTGTTGTGAGAAAACATAGTTAATGTATCAGTCTATTTCGGCTGATACATTTTTCGTATAAAGCAAATAAACGGATAATAAAGTTTTGGAGGATTACTTGATTTTATGATTGCTATTTTGATTGTCACTAGATCTCTTTCTTGATTATAATAAAGTTTGTTTGATGGTATAATCAAGATGGCTATGGTTTAGTTTATCAGTAGGAATAATTAAATCAAGAAAAGATGCTATCCGCTCAATTTTAGTACAGAATCCTAATCAAGAAAATAATTAGGATAATTCCCTGTATATCAGTAACTTTGCACCACCAAACAACGAGAAAAATGGTCAAGCGTTGGACCGTAGGCCTGTCTCACTTTCTCGGTTGTGTGGAGGGACCCTCGTGTGAGGCCGAGGCTTTCCCGGAAAGTATTTAGTTATGTATAATAACAAACATGGGTTGAACCCCAACACGCATTTTAGCGTGGATTTGAAAACCTTGCTTCGCAAGGATCGCCTGGCAAAGGTGGGTAAGAATTATCTGGGTGTGCTGCGTCGCGATGTAGAGAGCGATGAGTTTCGTTACGACGAACACTTTACGTTTGTTGAAACAGCTGCATCTACTACCGTTAAGCGTAATCCCAAGGTGTACGAGGGTAAGCACATTACGATCACACGCAAGGATGATGGTACGTACCGCCCCAACTTTAAACCCATGCATATCGACGGCAGTCTTACCTTAGCGCGATATGTATACGAGGTGTACATAGAACTTTGCGAGGGTTTGAGTGGCCTTATAGAGGAAGTGTAACCCGATAGCAAATGGCCCTTAATGTGTGACAGTTCCAATTGTTCCAGTTTTATTTTGCGGAACAGAAACCCCTATATACACTTTATAACTAATTGATATATAGATAGTTATATAAGATAATAAAGAAAATGGGGATACCTAAAATTTAATTGGAACAACTGGAACTGGAACGCGAGGGCTGCGTTAACAACATGATTAATTCACTAAAAAGCAGATTTTCAATGAGATACGATATTTCATCAAACACAGCGCCAGCGATGCCAAACCTTGGCCGCGGCACAGAATGCATCAAACTCCTGCTCTCGCAGGCATCAGCAGAGATGCACGAACCTTTTGTTCCCATGTTTTTTCCTATCTTTGGCGCTCATATCAGCGACACCGAATTTCAGTACCCCGACAACAGTTGGAAGGAACCAACGGGCATGATGGCCAATTTGGTGGCACATTCTGGCGACAACAAGGGTCAGTTGACCAAACTTGCCGAAGCCATCTGCCGCGATTTCAGCAAGCACGACGAGGAGGAGGAAAAGAAATATCTGGCATGGCAGAGACAGAAAAACGCCCGAGGGGCCAACAAGGATAAACCCGAGGAACCCCAACTGGCTTACTGGTTCCCGCCATCCGACACTACCAAGCCCGCCTTTCTTAAAAATGCCATCGCTCTTGAGGCTCAGGGCAACCGTACGCAATTCTTCAACCTGCCCGAGGTGGAAATGGCCGACCAGCTGTGTGGCAGTCACAAACAGGTGTCGGTGTTGCTACGCAATGTGTACGACCGGGCCAAAGCGGGAGCGCTGCGCGCCACGTCGGATGGCATCACGGGCAACCCCATCATCCGAGCCTGCATCACCATCTCGTCGAACCCGGAATCAACCCGCAAGTTCTATAAATACGAACTTACCAACGGCACCTTCGGGCGCATGGTGTTCTCCTACAAGGTGCGCGGCGACCGCAAGGGAAAAATCCCCCGACAGGGCAATTACCCCGATGAGTTCTACGAGAAGCTCGACGAGTATCTCACCCGTCTGGCCATCTGCAAGGGCCGCTACATCATCCGTCCGCTGAATAAGCTAATCGACAAGCTGGCCGAGGACATGGCGACGCTGGCCGACCTGACCGACGACGACCTGCTGTTCGAGATTTCTCACCGCAGTCTGGTGTCGGCCTGGAAAGCGGGATGCATCTTGTGGGTGCTCAACAACCAGACGTGGAGCAAGGCGATGGGCGAGCTGGTGGAATGGCTGGTTTATCACGACCTTTGGAGCAAGATGGCTGTTTTTGGCGACATGCTGGCAAAGGAAACTGAGCAACTGAACGACAGCCAGCGCCGAGGACCGAGAAATATGCTCGACGACCTGCCCACCCAGTTTAACAAGGCCCAGTTGGAGGCTCTACGTGAAAGCCAGAACAAGCCCATTGAGGGTGCCAGCAATCAGCTGCGCAAATGGCTGCATCGCAAGTTCATAGAGTATAGCGCCCAAACAGGACTATACACCAAGACGGAGTTGTACTTGCAAATTGCAAAAATGAGAGAATGTAAAAATAAAAAAATGTAATTATGGATAAAATACAACTGCAAAAGCTCCGCGACCTGCCTATTGAGGGGGTCGCAGAGCGACTTGGACTACGTGTTAAGCACCACAAGAGTCTTTGTCCCTTTCATGCCGACAGTCACCCCAGTATGTCGTATCGCGTTAAAACCAACACCTGCCGATGCTTTGTGTGTATGTCGCAATCGATAGGTCCCATCGATCTGGTGATACGCCATCTGAACATGGAGTTCAAGGATGCCTGCCGATGGTTGGCCGATGAGCACAACATCATTCTTGATGAGTGGCAGCCCGACCCAACCGACGTGGCGCCACAGCCCTTTGATGCCAGCCGCTACGAGCCATTCTTTGAGCACCCTTGGCTGAACGAGGCTGCCCGTAAGTTTCTGTTCCACGAGCGAATGATTGATCCCCGCGTGGTGTGGTGGTGCCGACTAACCTCGTGGACCGACCGCAAGGGTGTGCCCTGGCTGCAGATACCTTATTATAATAAAGAGGGCCAGCTGGTGGGCGTGCAGAACCGCAATCTGGTGAAGGGTGCCCTACCCCGTTTCCGATTCCCGCCAGGCGCCGAGTGCGGCATTTACAACCTGCCCGTGCTCAACCTGCTGAAACCCGGCGAACAGCTGTTTATTACCGAGGGTGCATCCGACTGCTGGGCCATGCTATCGGCTGGTCATAAAGCCATCGCCATCCCCTCGGCCACCCTGCTCACCAAGAAGGATAAAGAACTGCTATCGCAGCTTTCATCTACGATATCGTTCCACATGTATCCCGATCAGGATGAGCCAGGCGAACGCCTCTTTATGCAGCTGCAGCAGGTACTGCCCAACCTGCAGCATCACCAGCTGCCCAAGGGCTGCAAGGACTTTGGCGCATTTTATGCGCAATGTAAAAATTAAAAAATAAAAAAACAATTATGGATACGTTTATAGTTAAGGCATATACAAAGAAGGAGCTGGCCTTGATGTACTTTCCCGATAGCATGCCACGCACAGCCGTTAACCACCTGATGGCATGGATTACCCGCTGCACCCAGCTGTCGGCACAGCTGCAAGCCACCGGCTACCAGCCCACCTGCAAGGCGTTTACCCCACGGCAGGTAAAAGCTATTGTTGAACACTTAGGCGAGCCCTAAAAAAATGCAGAAAAAAAAGTTCGCCTATCGCACGGCATCGCCAGCCATCGCCCAAACGGTGGCGGCGAATGTTGTACCTTTGTAACGTCGAAACAAAGGAGAAAATTAGCGCGCTAGTTAGAGAAAAAAATCTCCCTAGTTAGGCAACAAAAATTTAATGTTTAACCCTTTAAAACGTATTTTTATTATGGCACTTAAAGTAAAAGCAACCGAACAGCTGATTAAGATTGGCACTTACGCCGGCACCTACCGCTACGTAATGCTGCCCGAGCTGTACACCGCCCTGACTCAGGACAAGGTTATCCGCGAGGCTGCCCTGCGCAGCGGAGTTAGCCGAGGCGTGATGCAGGCCTGCTGGGATGCAGCTGGCGAAGTAATTAAGGCATGGGCCACCGAGGGCCACAGCGTGGCGCTGCCCGGACTGGGTACGATGCGATTCGGACTGCGCGCCAAGAGCGTCGACGATGTGAACAAGGTAAAGGCCGGACTGATCTCGAGTCGCCGCATCATCTTCACCCCCGACGTGGATCTGAAGGAGGAGCTCTCGAAGACGGCTGTGCAGATTACCTGCTACGACCGCGACGGCAAGGAGGTGAAGCGAGTAACCAGTAGCGACAGCGGCGATGTGGAGGATCCCGACAACCCACAGACTGGTAATGGCGGCACCAACACCGGAGGTAACACAGGTGGCAATACCGGCGGCAACACCGGAGGCAACAATCAGCCTGGTAGCGGCGGCAGCGACATGAACTAGGCAAGAAAGGAGGTGAATAATGAGTAAGAAAGAAACCATTAAGTTCATCGTACAGATGATTGCCAGCATCGCTACAGCGATAGTAACAGCACTGGGTGCTACCAGCTGCATGGGATACTAAGGTATCACACACAGACTGTATCATATCCAGAGAGGCAGAACAAAAAAAGTTTTGCCTTTTTTTTTGTGTTTTGTTGGCGGTTTCTCGAAAAAAAAGTGTACTTTTGCAGTCGCAATTATTTCAATAGCTAATTAATTATCAACGTAAATATCACAATGAAACAAATATTGATGTGTGTGCTTGCGGCCAGCCTGTCGACAGCCGTGGTAGCACAGGAGAAATTCGAACTGGGTAAACCTAATAACAGCAACTACCGCTATCTTAACGATTATCAGGCACTTAAAAACTATATCAACTACGAGAAATACCCCAACTTTAAACTGGGCATAGGTACTACCGTGAACGATTATTTTACCAACACCACATTCAGGAGTATGGTAAACAAGAACTTTACCGAAACCGTGGCCGGCAACGCCATGAAGATGGGCAGTTGCGTGGACGGCAACGGCAACATGAACTTTGATAACGTGAAGCGTTACGTAAAGGCAGCCACCGAAGCAGGCCTGCACGTTTACGGCCACACCCTGGCCTGGCACTCGCAGCAGCCCAACGCCTGGTTGCGCAGTCTGGTTAACGGTAAGAGTCAGCAGGTGCGCCACGATACCCTGATATATGCCATGGACAAGTGGATTAAGGGCATGATGGAGGCTTGCGATGGCAAGGTGAAGGCCTGGGACCTGGTGAACGAGGCTCTGGCTGGCGAGGGTAACGACGGCGAGGGCAACTACACCCTGCAACACTCATCGGGCTACAAAAGCGGCACATGGGATGTGGGTGGCGACGCCTTTTACTGGCAGGACCATCTGGGCGACATCGACTACGTGAGAGAGGCCTGCCGACTGGCCCGCAAATACGGTCCCGAGGACGTAAAGCTGTTTATTAACGACTACAACCTGGAGAGCGACTGGGACGGCAACAAAAAGGTAAAGAGCCTGGTAAACTGGATTAAGAAATGGGAGGCCGACGGCATTACCAGGATTGACGGTATTGGCACCCAGATGCACATCAGCTGCTTTGAGGACGATAACACCATGAGCAGCATTAAGCAGCATATTACCACCATGTTCGAGGTGATGGCAGCCAGCGGCAAGCTGTGCCGCATCAGCGAGATGGACATGGGCTACGTGCGCGGCACCAACAACCGATGGGGCAACAAAATTAAAACAGTACAGCTTACCGAGGACGAACACCTGAAGATGGCCGACTTTTACGAATGGATTATCAAGGAGTACCTACGCGTGATACCTGCCGAACAGCAATGGGGCATCTGCCAGTGGTGCCCAACCGATGTACCCGACGCGCAATACATGTGGCGTAGAGGTGAGCCTGTAGGCATCTGGGATATTAACTACTATCGCAAACATGCCTATGCCGGATTTGTCCGCGGACTGGGCGGACAGGTTACCAGCGGCATCGGCAGCCCTGAAACCAATGGCACCACCAGCACCCAGAAAGCCATATACACCCTGAACGGAACACGCCTGCAAACCACCAGAATTGAAGAGCTGCCACACGGCATTTACATCGTAGATGGCAAGAAGTTGGTACGCTAAACAAATTGCGCCAAATCAAAATAATCAATTATTGCTACGTAAATATTTGCGTAATTCGCAAAAAAGTAGTACCTTTGCACCCGCAAAACAAGCAATAGGTATTAATTTTTAAAAGCACAATTTGATTTATGCGAAATGAATGGCGTGGTTTTAAAGGAACCAAGTGGACCGAAGAGGTCAATCTAAGAGACTTTATTCAGAACAACTACACAGCTTACGAGGGCGACGAGAGCTTCCTTGCTGAGCCTACAGATGCCACCAACGTGTTGTGGGGCCGTCTGCAGGAGCTGCAGAAGGAGGAGCGTGCCAAGGGCGGTGTGCTCGACATGGAAACAGAGATCGTATCGAGCATGACAGCTTATGGCCCTGGCTACATCGACGAGAGTAAGAAGGATCTGGAGAAGGTAGTTGGTCTGCAGACCGATAAACCCCTGAAGCGCGCCTTCATGCCTTTTGGCGGCATCAAGATGGCTGAGCAGGCTTGCACTAACTACGGTTACAAGCCATCAGAGAAGCTGCACGAGATTTTCACAAAGTATTGCAAAACCCACAACGACGGCGTATTTGATGCTTACACCGAGGAGATGAAGCACGTACGTCACAACCACATCCTGA